>Ga0265297_10003439_pt1 | contig 28589 bp, 3 predicted proteins | sample Munlanlwell13791_FD_192502 | JGI IMG/M metagenome (GOLD analysis project Ga0265297, IMG submission 192502) | Leachate microbial communities from a municipal landfill in Southern Ontario, Canada - Leachate well 137-91 | ecosystem: Engineered > Solid waste > Landfill > Unclassified | place...
GAGGCACTGACGAACGATCAGCTGAAAGCTGCGATCGCGACGCGTCCTGAGCTCAAAGGAATGACAGAAGGCCGGATTTCGGATGTTGGGTCAATCAATGGGCCGAAGGGAACGCTTGAGGAGGGGACAGCAGGATTTGACCGTGTGATGGGTCTTTTGTCGAACTACGGAGTGTTTAATGGCATAGCGTTCTCAGATGGTCTTGGGAATGGTTGGATGTTCGGGACGACGGAGTTATCGAAGATTGGGACAGGGGTTTCGGTCGGGTTTGGGAATTTCAAGGATCAATACGGGATCCAGGGAGTTAAAGGGATTGAGAACGGTGTTTATGAAGTGAATTACTTGAAGCGTGAGGCACTGACGAACGATCAGCTGAAAGCTGCGATCGCGACGCGTCCTGAGCTCAAAGGAATGACAGAAGGCCGGATTTCGGATGTTGGGTCAATCAATGGGCCGAAGGGAACGCTTGAGGAGGGGAGTGCGGAGTACAAGACTGTCATGTCGACATTGTCTGTTGTGGGAGTATTTGATGGCATCATGTTCAGCGATGGTGCAGGTCGTGGCTGGGTGACAGCTACAGCCGATCTGAACAATATTTCATCCGCGATTTTTTATGGCACTGGCCTTAACCAGGGGTCTGTTCTTTATCCCTTGGGTTCAGATACTACTCGTCAAGATGACGGACGATTTAATCGGTATTATTCGGGAGACAAATTAATCTATTCCTTTGACCGTGAAACCGGAGTGGAATATATCCGTGAACTTGCGCCGCAATCTGTTGAATCTCAAAGCTTAGCATTCGACATCATAAATGAGAAAACCGGAACATTAGGGTCAGGCCGAGCCCGCTCGGTTGAGTTTGAGGTTGAGAACGGAAGGACCTTTATCAAGATCCTTGTGTCTGAGAGTCGGGAATTAATGAAGATGAAAGAGCAGGGTCTAACTCCCACGAAAGATGAGCTGAAGGGAGGGCAATATTTTGTGAGAGTGCCGGTCAACGTAAATCCGGATTATGATGACCCAAGAACCAAAGAGGTTGAGCATTTGAAAGTTATATCTATTGGCGGTGTCCTGTGTCAGTTTAGCGAAACGACTGTCGGCGGGAAAACGTTGTGGCAATTTCAAGGGCTGGCTGACTATAGCCAAAATGCCCAAGGTCGTTTTGCCGGCGGCGATGTGCTCGATGATCACGGAGTCGTTAGAAACTTAAGTTCTTTGTTAAATGGGTGTTCGTTTTCAATCGGATATGGCGATGCTGCAACGGCGATAGTGCCGATGCGTGATGCTCAGGGAAATACGACTGGTTGGTTGCGAGTTGCGAATGGAAATAATATGGAAGATTTGGAACCCCTTGCGGATCCAAAAAAAATGCAACAGGCTTTTCGACATAACTTTTCCAGCTCTGGACCAGGAGATGGAGTGGGAACAACTGCGATGAAGCTCTCTGATATGAGCCGTTCATTCCGATCTGCTCTAGGCGATCGGTTTATCAGCTATACGATAAACGCGGCATATTTTCATCGAGAGAGTGTCTTTTCGCTTGGTCAAGCCGGGATCCAACCCGGCAGTGTTTCACATTTTGATCCTTTAGCTCTCTCGACGTATTTTGGGTTAGATAGCACATTTTCAACACCCATGGAGCCAGATTCGGTATCCCACTTTGGGCAAATGACGAAGGAGTGGCTGAGTGGTAGCGAGGGGCGATTTGTTGCTTATGAGGTGGATGGTTTTGGCAATATAAGTGTTTATGGGGCAGAGTTGAACAAACAAACAAATATGCCGGAAGCTAAGCTCTCCTTGATTAGTGCCTCTATGGGGTCGAGTGCTTATAGTTTTACGCGATTCAATCCTGATCCGCTCAATAATTTTGTTATCGATCAGGGGCGAACGGACGCAAATTCACCTCTTTCGGTGAATGCCCTTATGTCTTCCTCCGCATTTGCAACGCGGCTTTTTGGCGCTCTTGCGGTTGATACAGTCAAATATTCGGCTCCCGCTGATCCAGCAAATCCTTATGTAACTCAAAGAGTTACCTATAATTGGCGTGATGAAATGACACAAAATGCCACGGTGCACTTTGCCATACTCCCTAACGGCGGCCGCGGGGCAGTGGACGGTATCTATCGTGTTGAGAATTATGATGTGACCGGTTGGTCCGCTTTCAGGAGCAGTATTGGTTTTGGTGAGCGTAAAGTTGTTTGGACGAGTACTTTTGATACACAAAACGATATTTATATGTTTCAAAGCGGGTCTCGCTCGTTTGAAGGGATCAAATTCGAGTTAGATCCAAACAGTGGGATGCTGATGGGGTGGGGGATTGACAAAGCTGGGAATCAGCATAGTTATTTGACTCAAAATGGAACTTACATCGAGCATGCACTAAATGGAATACATCACGACACGATTTATACAGGGACCAATAAAGCCCTTTCAACATTCAATAATTGGGGTAATGCATATACTCGGCTTGAGTATCAAAAGCGAGTTGGAGATATAAGCGGAATAGCCAATTTTTGGTTTGAAGTCCAAACCTTAGCTCGTGCGGCTACTGGTATTGGCCGCGTCAGTCAATATAGTGTGCTCAGTCACGAAATCGTCAAAGGCAGTGGTATTACGTGGGCGGACGCTGCTTTTGCGATTGGTATCGTTGCACAGGTCGTAGTGACGGTCGCAAGTTTAGGAGCGACTACACCATTAATGCTCGGTGGTAGAATCGCGTTAGGCACTGGCAAATGGTTGGTAGCTACTGGCCAATCACTTATGAATCTTTCTTTCAAAGCCTTAGAGACAGCAACGTTTTGCATGGGCTTTGCAGTTCAGACCGGATATGTAGTTATTAATGCAGTCGCGAAATTGGCAGCCGTAGCTGTTGGCATTACAGCATATACTTTGAGCGCTAGCTTAGTAGTTGCCACTTATGTTGTGGATATTGCCGGACGAGTCTTTGCTTCGATTGGTGTTACCATGTTGCGTGGTGTCGGCGTCGTTGAGTGGTATTCGGGACTTGCTCTTAATCGCACGGGACAGATGTTTACGGGACGAATCGGTGGATTTTTGCGTGAAACCGCAGGAAAATTGATGCTCCGAAGCGTCAGGATATCATCCGCTGCAATGGGTGCTATGCCTGCCAATACCCTGCGAGGGAGTCTCGCGTTTATTTGGTCTGAAAAATTTACCATGCTTGCGACTTCAGGAGTTCGGGGCACTTTTGCGGGGATGGGTAAACAGATCTTAGCCGAAACGGCCCGATTGTTTGGTTTTGAAGTTAGAGCAGCCATGATCGAGGGAACTGCAGGAGCCAATGCAACTTATAAATTAGTCTATAAAGGGTGGAGTTTTACAACGCTGGGCCGTGCGTGGTTTGGTGAAAACTATGTTACCCATGGCCAGTTTGTACAAACGCTTAAGAACTTCTTCAGTATTTTCCGGCCGACATGGTATCAACCGATTATGAATGCGGGAAAAACGGTGGGTGGCGGTGTCCTTGGACAGATGGCACGTATGTTGTGGCTGAATGTTTATCTCTGGGCAGGCGGCACAGTAGCTTCATTCGGTGCTCTCGGGGCAAGGATGCTGGGGGCAACTGGTGGTGAGGGGGGCTGGGCATCCGTCAGATTCTTGGAATATCTTGGAAATTTCGGTCAGATTATTAATCCAGAGACAGGACTGGTTGATCCCCGGATTATTGCGACAAGTTTTCTGAGGCAACTAGGATTTGAATATAGCTATGACGAAAAAACCCGAAAAACAACCTTTGGTTGGAGTTCTTGGGGTCTTGTTAATTTGGTAGTCTTTTCGACCGCGATGCAGGCCTTCAGTCCGCTTATGATGGCATTAGGGACAACGCGGTACGGGCGTGCGATAGGCAAGGTAGACGACATCATTTCCAGTCGTGTTTCAAGCAAGCTCGGCCAGGATTTCCTTAACGGTATATGGGAAGAGGTTGTTGTTGAGCCGGGTATTACCTTGATTGCGACCCCTGTAGTTGCACAGATGATTGGCTTTGTCCTTACGGTTGGGCCGTGGGCGGCTGGGGCACAAAACTTGGCTGAAGCGCGTTTTGGGAAGGGAACGCCTGGGGCGCAAGCGGCTAGCGGGGTGTTAACGCTTCTTGCCATGGATCTTGCAAACCGTTTTGTCCAGTATATTGTTGAGTTTGCGACGCCGGGTGGAGCCAATATCAAGATGACCGGGACTACGCAGTTCAGCCGGGCCTCTGAAGTGAACGGTAAGAGTATACTTCAAAATACCCAGCAAATCGGGATGAAAATGTCGGATGTGGTGGCTATTTCCGGTAAAAATCAGCAGCAAACTATTGATTTTATGAGTCAACACGGTGTTTCCGCACAGACGCAGAACGATCTAAATATTAGCGTTGGTGAATGGTGCGAAAAAAACAAGGTCAGTTTTGCGGCTGTCAACCAGTCCTTTGGTGTTTCCCAATTCCAGATGGGGGTCATTGCTCAGCAAATGCATTTGGACCTTTCTACTGTTGCCACCACCCTGCAAATGGAGGTTGGCCAGTCTTATCAAATGGCTTTTGACAGCATGGCCAGCCACGCGATGGATCTTGGTATGAGTTACTCGGATTATGCCCAAGGGAGCGGAGCAAGTGCTGTGCAAATGAGCAGTCTTGAAAATAATTTTGATATTACGGATGAACAGCTCCACACAGCAGTTCAAAAGCGTGCCGGAGCGGAAGTTAAAGCCCCGACGCCCGGCACCTACAACACCATTGCCGATTATGTGAAAGCACTTAAAGATGCGAATCCTCATCTCTCGGTTGAGCAGATCTATGAAGTGATCCTCTCGAAAATGACGATCGCGCAATTCGCCGATTCACAAAAGAAAGATGCCGCTCAATATCTTTTGGGATGGAACTCGATCTTGATTACACCAGAACAGTATCCGCAGTTGGCGTTGCCCCTCGGCGGTAATCTCTATCAGGCGTGGCAGTTGACCGGCACCTCAAGCACTGCGTTCCTTGGTAAAGTCGGATTTAACAGTGTTGGTTTCCGAAATTATCTTACCTATCGGGCTAAAGCGTTGGGATTCATTCGTAGTGGTCAGACTTTAAGTGACATAAGGGATAAAGGAAAATTTTCTGAAATCATCAAAAGCGATTTAAAAGAAGCCAAATTCACTGATGAGATTGATGTCTTGAATGAACAGAGAACGTTGGGAGAAATCTTCCAAGGCGTCAAGGCCATTGATCGGGTCAAGTTGTTGAGTGTGATCGGTTTTGATCTTACTGGCTTACGGGAGACTCTTCAGACCAATGAAAAGGGCATCCAAACATTTATGGGATTTACCGTACGTTCAATGGTCTTTAACAATGATCAGATGATGGCCAATGTCCTAAAAGGGATCGGATGGAGTTATCGAGAATATGCGGCTCGACTTGGTATTTTCACAGTGGGAGATTTTTATCGGGAGATGACTACGAATAAGGATGGTCTACGGATTCTTAACGGGACTGAATTTGCGGATGAAATGTCGATTTGGGATGCGATTAATGCGGTTGCTGCTGACCAGAGTTTGAATATGAGCAATGAAGAAGTATTTTTTAGGTTCTTCGGCCAGATGTCCATGCTGGAGGTTCAGGAAGCTATGTTTGGTATAACACCGACAGCGGCGATGCGTATGTCCGAGTTTTTCCATGTAAATATTCGTGCCAGGGAAGCTTCTGACCGCAGTGACGTTCAGCATTTGGAAAAAGACGGCACTTTGTCCGGTAAAAAAATGGATCCTCAATCCTTGCCGTCTGCTTTTGTGGTTCATTATCAAGGATCTTTGCCGAGCGAGATCAATTTAACTGGCCAACCGAATGGCATTGTTGCCGTTCGAGACGGTGATCAAGTTCAGATCGGAAAGTTGTTGTATAAAATTCGCGTGGCGGATGGATTAATCAGTTTCGTTTGTGCAGAGAAACTTACTCAAGAATCAATCCCGCAGGGTATCGATAAACTTGCACATAGGGCGGCTGAGCATTTTCTTGAAAAAGCCGCATACCTTGCCCGCGGTGATTATCTTCCAGCGATTCAGCAATTACAGCATTCCGCAGAAAAGTATCGTGATATCTTCCATGGTTATGAAAAACAGTGTAGGAACTCTAAAGATGTCAACGTGAAAGCACAGACTGAACAATGGGCCAAGGTTGCCGCGGGTTTTGATACAATCGCAAAAGAGTTTGCAACACTTCCAACTGGTCAAAATATCCAGGCCGGACAATATGCAACCCTGCTGAGCCAAACGATTCAGCAGGGACTGGCAGCAGCGATTCTCGAAAGCCAACAGGCTGTTAATAAAGCAGGCCGGTTGACCGGTTCCCAGCTTGCCGGATTGATTCCTTCGCAATTCCAGACCGTCACGGATCTCGTTCAATGTATTACGAGAATTCTGGAAAGTGGGAACTTAGCAGATGCTGCACCGTTGATTACTGAGGTGGTTAGCCGCTACGTTTCGCAATCTGCGGTCAAGCCGCTTACCGTGAAGCAGGAGACGAGGCATGAGGCAGGTAAGCTGAAGTCGGTAGTTCAGCTTGTGCAATTTACAAAGGAACGTTATGACAGAGACAGAGGACGTGTGGTTCGCGTGACAGAAGTGCGCGCAGATGAGGCCGCTTATACCCCGGATTCTGCAGAACGAGAACTGGCCCAGCTTTTTAATGATGCACTTGAACAGTATGAGATTCTCACCGGGAATGATGTTTATACCCGTAAAGGTGTTACGCAGGGTGTTGCCATTGCCAATTTGCTTTTCCGTCCGGATATGTTCCATAAGATCCCGACCGGCGTGGGCAAAACGACCACGCTTTTTACGGCGGCCGCACTCTTTCATAAACAGATCCGTGAACGGTTGAATGTGTTGCGTTCGGCTGCGCCTCAACGCGCCAAGAAAATGGAAGGTTTTTATAAAAACGCAGACGGCCGACTGGTTTTTGTTCTCAGCGATACCAATCTTCTTGCGCAGACGTTAGGTGAAATGAAGCTTTTGGGTGAAGCGGGGATTGCCTATAAGGCGTTTACCGAAGATGATCTTCAAAAGATTCGTATGGGAGACAACGAACTATTTGAAGAATATCGAAAGGCGGAACTTGTTTTGGCTTCGGGGACAGCTGCCGATTTCCTGCAACTTGATAGTGAAAGAGCCATGGCCATTGCGGCGAAGGATATAGGGGAACAAAAACAGATCGAAAATGTGAAAAAATTCCATGAGCTTATGACAAAAGAAAATCGCTATCTTTTTGATGAGGTTGACGTTTCATTTACCCAGCCGGGGACTCAAGTAGGCGAGGAAAATCGCCGACTTGGCGATAAAGGACAAAGTTATGAGATCACCTCGATTCAAGCTGTAGATGCGGTGATCCAGGAAGTTCTTAGTCAGAAGTTCTTTGAAGGCAAGAAGCCTGGTGATCCTGCAGTTGATATGCGCCAATGGCTCGAACACGAACGTAGTATGATGAGGTTGACGGTTTTTGTCGATAACGACGTAAAAGTCATGACCTATCAGGAATATGCGGCTTCAAATTGCCGGGGGAGTCTTATTGAAGCGCGCTTGGATCAGACAAATCCTGTTGCCAGAGAGGTAATGGAAAAATTGGCGAAAAAAGCCGGCGTGGAAGTTGACGTTTTCTCGGCTTCTGTTCGGGATTTTGAAAAACAGGAAATAAGCCAGAAAGATAATGTTCGAATGCTTCGGGCTTCTCTTGTTGGCCGTCTTAAAGCGATTCGCCAGCGCGATGGTATTGAAGTCGGCCGTTACCTCGAAATGATCCCACAAACTGGGTCAAAACAGGCTGAAAGGGTTATGGAGCGCTTTACTTTCAAAGAGGAACTAAAGGAAGCTGCCCGTCAGCTTTTGATCGCTTTTGGTAATGACCGGAAAGTCCTTGAAGCGATGGCCCGCGGAGAAATTCCAGCGACAGTTTATGATAATGAAAAACTTTTAGGATATTTGAAAAATTTGCGAGCTGAAGGCCTTCAAGACACACTGCCATTGATGCAGCTTCAAGTCGCGATCAAGGTTATTTCAAATAATACAATCGCGCCAAGGCTCCAGCAAAGCGATCCCTTCCTCTCAGCGCATACACAACTCGTGTTTTTGCGGTTACTTGATGTAAAAGGTGGCGAGACGGTGCTGACGGACAACGCGCCGCGACCCAGCTTAACCTCGGAGAAATCGGTCGGCGCGTATCTCAAGACCGTGACAATCTCAGGGCAAGCGATCCATTCAACTCGTGAGCGTACGATTCAGGCGATTAAAAGCGGCAAGTCAACTTTAGGTGGCTTTACAGGTACCTTGGAACATGTGGCGCAGTCCGCAAAAGACGCATATGGTGTCGATGTGCTTATTTATGTAGAGGGAAATCCCTATTTTACACGTCTTGAAAACTCTACTCAGGATGAGGATGTTGTTAAAACCCTTTCCAAGATTGATCAACGAAATGCGTTGATCTTGCTCCGGGCTGTAGCGAATGATTGGGGGGATGTGGATTATAACAAGCTTGCACAATTGGTTAGGGGTGATGCGGCAGTTATCGATCGTTTACCACTGGACGCTAAAAATGCATACGGGGCATTAAAAGGTAAGCTTGCGATTCTTGAAAAACTTGATCTCGTCAAAATTTCGCGTCCTGTGCGCCAGCAGGATATACACCACCATAAAGGAGTCGATGAAGCGGTCAAAGGCGTGGAGGCCGCGATCACGAAACAAGGCTCCGGGCACACAGTGGTCGCTAATGCGATGCTTACGGTTGATGAAGATTCGGTGGTCAAACAACTGGAAGCCATGACGGAACGATTACAGAAACCGGGTACGGTTTTTAGGTTTCTCATTGCCGGGCGCGATACAGGTGAGTGGACCCGCGTTACTTATAATTCTGAGACTAAAAAGCTTAATAAGGGGGAGCGAGTCGGATTGAAAGAAGTCGCTGAGGCTATGCACCGGGCAAACGATGCTAATGCCAAGAATCCTGTCAATCAGGAACGCCTTATTATCTATTTCAATACAGCCACAACCCGAGGGATCGATACGTTCTTCGCAGCGAATATGGGACTTTATGTTTTAGCCGATCCGGCGTCTAAACTTCATGAAATGGAGCAGTTGTGGGGTCGTCATCGCGGTGTTCGTGAGTACAAGATAAACGACAAAGGTGAGCGCATATTGGCTAATGTCCATGCGACGACCGTGGAGCTTGCACGTGCTTTTTATGAGGGACAAATTGCTTATGAAGAGTTGATGGCGTGTTTGAATGATTCGGCCAGAACAAAAGTCCAAACACTTGACGGAAAGACACTTGACGGATCTTTTACATTTGAAACGGAGCGGACGATTGAGGTAACGAATGAACAAGGTGAAGATGAAAAGGAGCAGGAAGCTAATTTCGAACTTTTCCATCCAGCCCAGCTTCATTTTAGCGGTCAAGCCATAACTGTTTCCGAGTTCGAACAGCTTCTGACGGACAATCGCGAATTGGAAGCCAAGCGCAATAATTACAATAGTGCCCGGAATACAATAGAAGGTTCGCTCCAGGCTTTTCTGGCTGGGTTAATCAGACAAGAACAAGGTGCGAACGCGAAAGAAGTCCTTCGGGATTATTTTAATCGTTTGCACGAATTTTTGGATCCGGATATCGAACTTTCGCTTCAGCAAGCGATTTCCGGAATTGATGGACTCCGTCAAACGGCGGCGCGATCACTGGAGTTCATAAAAGGAATTACCGCGAGTGTCAACGCAAGCAAACTCTCAACCGCTACACGCCAAAGACTGGAAGCTGAGATCAAAGCGATCGAGACTGTAGGCGGTCTCAACCTTATTGATCACCATGTTTCCGTATTTCAACAGCTTGAAAATGGAGACTGGAGACGGCATGAGGTTGTTGTGGATATAACGGACGAAGATGGCCAGCCGAAGGAAGGGCACCTTGTTGGGCATGAAGACGTCGCAGTCACATTCCTCACAGGTCGCAGTGAAGCAGAATTTCAATTCGAAGGGAAAGATGTTGAGGCCCAACGGATGGGAACAGTCATGGCTCGTACGCCGTCCGAAGCAATGATTCTTTTAAATCAGCAGCTTCGTTCGACCGCGTTGCCGACCGTGGCACCTTATGGAGGTTCCAAGGATGCCCGGTTCGAAAGACCGATAACCGTTCAAACTGCGGTGGATAAGTACCTGCGGCAGCAAAGTCAGGAGGCCAAGGACAAGTTTATTATATGGGCGAATGAACAAGGCTGGGTGGATCAGCAAACAGGGCTTTTGACACAGGACGGGATGAATGCCGCGAAAGCTTTGGCGAAATTTCGGGGAGATGTTATTAAAGGGAAACAAGAAACTTTAAACGTTTTGACACGGTTGATGACTGGACGCATTAGGAGAAGTGTCAATATTCCTCCTGATGACAAGGATCCAGAATTTGACATTGAAGTGGTAAATCTGTTTGAGGGCCTCATCAATAGCTTGATAATTCCCATGACACGCGTGGATACCAATTTAATGGATAATCTCACGGTGTTCGTGCGGACACTGGGTTACTTCGAAGGGGCGATGAAAAAAAGCCTTACGCTTGAAGACATTCGCACTATTTTTGCGAAAGATAATTGGCGACTCGAACTGGCTGATTGGCTGAGCAAGAACATTACGGATACAACTGTGAAAAATCAGTTCAATGCAGTTATGGGGCAGAAACTGGATGAATATCAGCGCGGTCGTGTTCGCCAATATCGCTCCCAAGAAGAGAATCGGGAGCTCAAAAAATTCAGAACGACGATAGCGGGTTATACTATGTCTGAGAATTGGTTTAAGAAAAGCTGGTTTGTCGGCAAATTTATGGTGTTACGCTATAGCCTAACAGAGGGCGTAACGATGCTCCGTCAAATTGGGAATGAGATCGTTTCAAGTTGGCGCACTTTATTATCAGGAAAAGTCAAATTGGATGCCTTAAGTACCTTGGCTAAAGCGCTGACTGAAGCGGAGGTGACTGAAGCAGAGGTGGCGTTAGGAATGGATCTCGGCCTTATCCAAGTGCCCAATGATGTCAAGATGAGCAATAAACATGCTTATACAGAACTTGATTGGAGGCGAGCTCTTGTAAATTCGTGGAGCAAAATGGACAATATGAATGTTAATGGCCGCAAAATTACTTTAGATCGCGCAGTTCTTCAGTTTGCCAAAAAATATATTATGGAACAACACGATTCTAAAGAGACTATGGGGGACAGCGAAGACCGTTTGGGTATCAAGGGTCTCGAGGAAGCAAGCCTTCTTCGTGAGCTTATGGCGCGGTTACAGATCGAGCGGAACAATGTCCGTGACCGGCTCGCAGCGTTGGGAACGTTCACGAAGAATCTGCTCCTCGGCGTGGGGCTGTCTTTGATTAAAACTTGGGTTGGGTTGGGTGTTCTTACCACGGTCGTGATCGGAACAAGTATTGTTTTCGGAATGCCGATTATTGCTTCAATTGGCGTGGTTGCGGCCTCCGGAGCGGGCATCACGCTATCGCTCACAGCTCTACTAATGTTCAAGAAATCTTTCCGCGAATCGGTCGTAGGATGGCTGGATAGACTAATGGGCCGTACGGGTGATTTTGGAGATTATTTTAGAAATTTGGAATCAGAGTTGATGGCCAAATTTACACCAGTAATGTGGCGCAGTGCAAGATGGCTTAAGAGTGAAGCCGGTAAGGGAGATCGTATTGTCCGGATACTTCGGGCTCAGGCGTTGGCAGTTAAAGACAATGCGGCCGAATATCGCGCGGCCAAAGGGCGGCTTGCGGAGATGCTCAAGGCAAGACAGGATCTTTTGGATGTGCAGGCAGCCCGTTATCTTGAAAAAGACAGAGATATCTTAGTCAAAATCGAGGGAGCGTTTGGCAGGCCAGATTCAAAAGATGAAACCTACTCGCTTCGTCACGGAAGCCTCTTGCGTGCGGGGGGGCAGCTCATTCGTGTCGGCCGTGTTAATAAAAAGGAAGTCGAAGTTCTTGTAAAAGATGATGGATTGACTATTTACCGTGAATCCGAAACAACGGGTCGCGTGGTCGCAACGAACGATCCCTCGCATGTTGCTATCGGCGCTGAGGTGTTCTTTAATACGGCAAGTCAAACAATAGAGATACAAGGTGTTACGGATATCATAAAGCAGAAGGAAAGTGATTTTAAGAAGCAAAAGGTTTTTATCAGTGCCTATGTTCAGCGCGGCGGTTTGATGAAAGAGCCGAAGACTATCACTGTTTATGAAAATGTTGTTGCCAGTGCAACTGATCGTAGTTTGATCGGAAAAATTATTACCGTTGACGAAAAATATGATCGCCAACTACTCCGGCAGCAATTGTTTGAGCGAATTATGGCGCGGGTGCCTGGATTTGAAGGAAAAGAATACGATGCTCTAAGGGATTTCTTGCCAGCTACTTTGAGGGACATAGATCCTGCTCTAATGGCGCTTTATTTCAAGGAGTATGGGGTTAGCATGGTCAGTCGTGGCAAGACAGGTGAGCTTGAAATGCCGACGCCCGAAGAGCTTGATCAGGTGGCACAGATTGCTGCCAAAAATATCGGCCGCGTCCTTGGCCATGGAGAAGATGCTTCAAAGTGGACACGGGAGCAAACAAGAGAGATAGAAAAGCTGTTGAAAACAACATTGACTTCCCAAGATATGTCTCGGCTCCTTGGTTATGATAATGATTCCGCCAAGTGGACGGAAGATCAGCGAAAGAAAATAGAGGAGGTGCTCGACGATGGCTTGAATGAGAAAAAAATCGCTGCCTCCAAAAACTATGGGAAGGATCCTTCGAAATGGACGCAGGAGCAGCAGCAGGAAATCAGGGATGTTTTAGCGCAGAAAGAAAGTAACATCCGTGAAAAGTGGCGGCAGGGCCTTAATGTTTTCCTCGGCATTCTTGAAAGCGAATATCGGCTACTTCAAGAGGCCAAATCCGAAATCATTGAATCATGGCAAGATTGTATGGCAAACGGTGTTTGCCGTGGCCAGTTCTCCGATCAGTTCATCGACTATATGATGCAGAATATGGAAGTTCTCAAAACTTTGCCGATTGGGATTGATCCAAAGGCGGATACGAATGCTTATGTCCGTGACGGCAGGATGTTTGTTGCCGGGTGGATGCTGGAGGCTTTGACCGCAATAAAGCGTAACCCTAATTTGACAGATAAGGAGAAAGCCGCACGATATTATTTGCAAGCAAACATGATTCACGAACTGATGGAACATCAGATCGACGAAGCGAAGAAGACCCCTGCATTGTGGAAAACAGATGAAGCGAAGAAGATAGCGGGCTATTTCTACCCCGAAGAAAAAAGCGCTAATGGTGTCTGGCAAATGTTCCGTGATTTTGTTGCGGAGTATACGGCATCCACATTCATGATGAAAGTGATACCTGGCGCTAATACGAATATTGAAAATATTGAAAATGAGCGGCAGAATCTCTTTGATTCTTATCGCGCTGTTGGGGATGTATTGGGCGGGGAGATTTACGAAAAGAAGGCAAATTTCTATCGTGCAATGGCAAATCAAAAACAGGATCCTTGGAAATTGGCGGAAATGGGTGATTTTAGCGGTTTTGATCCGATAATTAAATATTTTGGTTCCGCAGGTTTGCCATTTGAGTACGCATTCCGCATTCGTGAAGCCATGGCGCAGGGTGACTTTACGTTGGCGGAAGCGATTCTGGAAGAAACTTATCATAAATCGACAGATAACGGCGAAAAGAGTGTTGATACGCCATTATATGAAAATTGGAAGAAAATGATCGCTGAAGCCAAGAATGACCCGATTAAAGGTCGACAGCAGGGTGATGACTGGACACAAGAACTAGCTCAGGATCTCTTAACCGCTCTGGATTTGTTAAAAAGTCGTCCAATAGTTGAAAAAGCGTATGGTGGAGCGGCAATGCGGTCGGAGTTACGGACGGTGGAATCAGTTGTGGCTGAGAGAGATACGCAGGAGAGAGGCTCGGACCGGATGGTGGTTCTTGCTGGCGGAATGTCGCCCACTGGGGTCGTCGCGCCTCTGATGCCAGTCAGCGGGACTGTGCCAGTGACGGTAGCAGGTGGAACGATACTTAAGGCAGTGGCTACCGCGCCCGCTGGGGTTGTTGCGCCTGTGTCCGCAGTGGGTGGAACGATACTTGAGGCAGTGGCTACCGCGCCTGCTGGGGTTGTTGCGCCTGTGTCGGCGGCAGGTGGAACTGCACTCGTGACGGCGGAGGCTATCGCGTCCGCTAGGACCGTCACACCTGTGATGACGGCTACTGGAACTGCGCCCGTTGGAACTATTGCGCCCGTGGTGACGGCTACTGGAATTGCGCCCGCTAAGACCATCGCGTCCGTGGTGGCGACTGTTGGTGCCACACCCGTTGCGCTTGTAGTGACAGCTACTGAAACCGCGCCCATAGCGGCAGTTGGTGAAAGCGCGCCCGTTGAATCTGCATCTGTCATAACATCTGCTGGGACCACGCCCGTTGAAACTCCGCCTGCGCTAAGGCCTGCCGAAACCACTGCTGGCGTTGTTGCCACTGGAGTTACGCCTGTGAGGACCGCAGTACCGGTCTTGGCAACTGCCGGGACCACACCCGTTAGGACTGCTTCCGAGGTGTTGACTATTGGAACCGCAGCACCCGTTGAAACCGCCCCTGTGATAGCAGCGGCTGGAACCATGCCTGTCGACACGGCGCCCGTGGCGGCAACTAGCAGAACCCCTGTGCCCGTTGAAACTGCGCCTCTAATGACAGTTGCCGGAACTACGTCGGTCGAAACTGCACCTGTTATCGCAGGTGCCAGAACTACATCCGAAGAAAAGGCCATCACGGCTGAAGTGGCTGTTGCAAAAACTGCCCCCGCAATGGCGGCTACTGGAACCACGCCCGTTGGGACTGTCCCCGAGTTGACGGCTCCTGCACCTACGCCCGTTGAACCCGTGTCTGTGGGGACGGTTCCTGGACCTACGCCCGTTGAACCTGCGCTCGTGGTAACGACTCCTGGACCTACGCCCGTTGGGACTGCCCCCATATTGGCGGCTAAAGGACTAAACGCGGAAGCCGGACTGCCGGAGAGACTAACATTGTTTGATAGGTTTAAAGGGTTATTCTCGCCGAAGGCCAGGTTTGATAACGATGTCCGGGACTATAAAGCGTCGAAAGGAAACCAGGCCGCTGTGGTACGGTGGATGCAGCTTTACGAAAAAGATCCAGACTCTTTTATGACTGAATTGAGACGTCGGCTGGATTACAACTTATACGGTACGGATGACATACTAAACATTTTGGTTATGCTGAGTGCAATTCCGAAGGAAGATGTGAAAAAGAGTCTTACTGCTTCGGTTGCTCTGGAATTGTTCAAGCTTATTTCGCTGTGTGCCCGTAATGATGAATTCCGTTTAAAGTTGTATATGCCGGTGGAGCAATTACTGAAGTTGGCCCTAGCGGGTGAGAAGGCCGCACAGGGGGTCGTGGGTCAGGCAGTGACAAGGTCCGGGGGGCCGTTACCGGCAGGATACGAGCTAAGGCTGGCTTCCTCAATTCCGGGTGCGGCGGATTATGATCCGCGTCTTGTTGGAAAGGCCGGTTATGAAAATGAGGGAACCAAAGAGATTGTCTTGAACCGAGATCATTTGGATGCGAAGTTAGCGGAACTTCAAAAAATGGATCTTTTGGAGCAAGAGGTTGCCTATCGTCAACTCGTAGATGATCTTGCGGTTGTCCTCGTGCACGAGAAGGTCCATATTGCCGGAGGCGACGAACTGGTGGCATATGACGCGACTGTGGCTGCGATGATAAAATTTGATGAGGCGCGATACGCCGATCTGATCGCGCTGATCAATGCTCTGCTCGCGATTGCTCGCGGAAATGTTAATGTAGAACCGGGATTGCGTCAGGATATGTTGCAGATTGCGACCATGACGCTTAATGCAACGGTGAATGCCAATACCGGTATCGAAACCCTGCTGAACCGGATTATGGCTCATACTTATGCGGTTCGCGATCCTCAATTCCGTGCCATGGGCTTTGGAGATGTGCGGGATATTAAGACGGTGGCGGATGCGATGAACCTTATTGAGAGATTGAAATCCAAGGTTGCAAGCGGGGAGCATACCGCCGTATTCGTCAATGAACAGCTTTTGACGGCTGATTTAGAGATGCGCAAAGCCGTAGACCGTCTTAAAGATCTCGGCTGTGCTGTATTCATCCGTCGCGGTGAGGATGTCGGAAAGAGTTATTATGTCGGTAAACTTGCAGCAGCCCTTGGGACCAAACTGTTCGAGAAATTTTTTGGGCAGGTTCGCGAACCGAAAAGCAGCAATTTTGCCGGGTATTTCACAATTGAAGCCTGCTTTGCCAACCAGCTTATTGCCCGCCTCATAATCGAGATCATAGCCCAAAAGCAGGCTGCTTCCTCCGCATAATAGATCCCACCCCTTCGCCATCAATCTACCGACTGCTTTGAGTTTCTCGTGCATACACTACGTAGGTCACATTTAAATGTGACCTGCTTGTAAGCAATCGATTCTAGTGCCCCGCGATGCGCGGGACGGAATCTATACGGTGCTTTTGCGGCATTGTTCGTTGTATTGTCATCCCGAAGGTATTTGCATTTCCTCTCCGCGCTATTTGATCTAAAAAATAGCAAAAAATAACAAAATAATTCATCTTTTTTAATACCAAAAAAACAGCATAGAAATTTTTCGATAAATATTAGTCCCATCCCTTGAAATTTAAACGATATATGTTAGCCTTCTACTATGGATCAATTCAAAAATCTACGGAAGCTTTTATCAAGCTTGATGGCCATCGTGTTTTTTATGACAAACACGCTGATGCCAGTGCCGTCTGCCCACGCACAAGCCAGTGAATTTTTAAACCCCTTCAGTCCGTTTGAGATCCCTGCGGAATGGGGCCGCGTGACTGATCTTGTTACGGTGCCAAAATCGTCCAGCGTTCTAATTCATATTCAGGAAGCCCACGCAAACTACGACGCGCAGAAAAATATTTCGAATATTCTCCGGTATCTCAACGAAAACTACGGCGTTAAACTCATCCTTCTCGAAGGCGCCGGCAACAGGCTCCGGCCCGAACTTTTCAAATTCTTCCCGAAGGACAGCGAGCTTCAGGCGGCTGTTACCCAAAAACTCATGGAAGCAGGCGAGCTTACTGGGGCCGAAGTTTTTCTGATGGATGCTTCACAAAATTCAGAAGGCTGGGGCGTTGAAAAGGCCGAAGCGTACGCCGAAGACCGCGAGGCTTTCAAAAAAGTCCTTGGAGGACAAAAAATCGCGGAAGATTTTTTAGCCAGCCTTTATCTCGAGTGGCAAAAACAGGCAAGTTTGTTTTTAAATAAAGACCTCCGCGAATTCCTGGCGCGCTTCTCTTTGTTCGAAGAGAAAAAAAAATCTCTGCACGATTGGCTTAAAACTCTCAAAGACCAGTCCTTAAAGACTCTCAAGATCGACCTCGAGGACATCCATCAGCAAATCGAATGGCCGATTCTGGTCCGTTATTTCCGGTTAAAGGAAGTCGACTCCCAAATCAATGCGGCCGAGGTGCCAAAGGAAATAAACGCTTTTCTGGGTCATATCAAGACCCTCCGGATTCCTCTGGATCTTTTGAAGCAGGCCGAGGTTTTTTTAAGAAATGGAAAAAACAAAGAGCTTCCCGCCTACAAGACAAGATTTGTTTTTGAGAGATTGCTTGAAGCCCTGCCCCCGGACTATTCGTTCGATGCCTTTCCCAATTTGCAGCTTCATATCCAGCAGCTCATTCTCTTAAGCGAGCTCCAGGGCGATCGGCTGCGAAGCGAGGCCCGGGAGCTTACCAAGCGCGTGGTCGAAGCACTTGCCCGAACCAGGAAGGAGCGATATTTTACCGGTCTTTTTCGCGAATACCAGCTTCTCAAGAGACTTTTTCGTTTGGAGCTTGACCGTGAAGAATATCAGGCGCTCAAAGAGCGGAACATTACTTCCGAAAAGCTGGTCAAAGACTTTAGAATCAAAATGTCTGATTTGTCGAAGATCAGGTTTTTATTGAAGACAGCCATGCGTTTTTATCAGGGAGCAGTCGAACGCGAAAAATGGCTTATAAAAAACACTTTTACGCGGATGAAGGACCGGAAACAATCCAGGGCGGTTCTCATTACCGGCGGTTTTCACACAGACGGGCTTAAGGAAAAAGCGCTTCAGGGCGGAAGTTCCTATCTTCAGATCACTCCTGCCATTGGGGAGATCACACCGGACACCCGGAAGAATTACCTTACAGCGCTCTTGGGCCAGGATGCCATTGCGCAGTCTCATCTTGCCAGCATTCCGACCAGCGACATTGTTTTTATGAAAAAAACAACACCGGACTGGCGTCACTTTCTAGCCATGCGTTGGGCAAGGATCGAAGATATTGTCGGCCAAATTATTGTCTCCATGCGTCCCGAGCGCTCAAAAGAATATGAAGGTACAGTTGCTCAAGCCCTCAGGCTTTTTACAAGTGATAGTCTCGGCATTCCCGCGCCTCAACTTCAACCTGCTGTTTCCATGGTCCGTTCCGAAATACGCAACACCGACCGGCAAGCGATCTCAACAAAAAGGCCGGAAAAAAGGTCTGAAATGCAATTTAAGATTTTAATAGCGGACGATAGCCGTTCTACCTGTTTTTTCATGAAAGCAATTGTTGGGGGATTTTTTACGGAAAAGGGCTATAAAAATGAAGTTGTTCTTTCTGAGAATGTTGAGAAGGCTTTTGAGGAATATAAAGCTGCGGAAAAAAGCGGTGTGCCCTTTGACCTGGTGATCTCCGATTGGAATATGCCCAACCTGAACGATGGGGCTGAATTAGCTTTACGGATTAATAAATTCGACAAAGAGAACAAAAAGGCCAAGTCCGCCCCGATTGTTTTTTCAAGCAGCAACTTTTCTGAAGAAGGCATGCCCAACAGCACAAACGCGGCTAATGGAAAGATCGAAGAAGCTTTGGGAAAAATGAAAGGAGAGGGGATCGGTTTTCAGATATGTTCCAAGCTTGATGTAAAGGACATAAAATTGCTGCGAATACTTTCAGATATTTTAAACTCGAAAACAGCCGGATCGCAAGAAGTAGTCGCGCCCGTCTCACCCCAGGGATACACTTCCCGCTCTGAGTTGAGGGGACAGTTCCTGAGCTCGCTCTCCTATGGGATTTGGGCTGTTCCTTTTGCATTGACCGTTTCAGCGTATTTTTTACGTATTCAGCATCTGGATTTCCTAATCCGACGGCTTGAACGTAAATATGTCCGTGCGTTGGCAAAAGGAAAAAAGCTTCTTCGCTATGAAGAACAGCAAAACAGGCTGCGTTACGAACTGAAAGGCATCCGGCTTGCGGGCCCTGCATCGTTAGTTGAGCAAATGTTTAAAAACGTCCAGGGAAGACGCCGGGACGCAAAGATGAACCAGTGGGTAGAAGCTCAGAGAAAGTCTCTGCAGGAAGCGCACATCCGGGCAATACTGCTTGGTCGTTCGGAGATGAGAGAAGGAACACCCGCGTTGCGAGCCGCCGATGATGCTATTGCTAAAAAAGCCAAGGTTGCGGGCTTAACGGCAGCTGATTTGGAGGACCTTTGGCAAGTTTACGAAAATGACTGGAGTATTTCAAGAACCCCCGCGATCCAACGGAGTGCCGATACTTTTTCCAAGGTTTTTAAGGAGGAGCTGGCAAAGTGCCAAACATCCAAACAAAAGGCGGAGCTCATCTGGCAAGTGTTGCGTGCGGTGGAAAGATTGGAATTCCGGCAAAGGACGGAACAGCAAGGATTCCAGGAAGCCAATGTGCCACAGGCCGCTCGTGTTGGCGGTCGCGCCGAAGTCCGCGCAGAACCCTGGAACGAAAATCTTTTAATAGGTGCCGGAAAATATCCTGCTGCTGAAGATCCCTCCCGTGAAAAAACATCGAATTGGGCCCGGATCAACGTGCTCGGGAAGATTATCCTGAATTGGACAAGCGGGCATCCCGAGCCTCTGCCTTTGAAAGACATTCAGGATATTGCAGATAAAAAATTCAAAGCACGGGGTCTTACAGGCCCGGGGGCCAGCGTTGGAGATTTGCTTGACCGGATGGTTTCTATGGGCTTACTCAGGAAAAGTGAGCAGGGATATTCTCTTGCGGTGGCGCAGGAAATTTTTGCGATCAAGACCAATCAAATCCGTTTCATCAAAACAAGCTTCGAACTTGCTCTTCAAAAACTGGCAGACAAGATGCCGGGCGCCCCGGTTCTTTTGGAGAGACTGATCAGCGGATATAATGAAGCCATAGCGCAGTGGCCGCGCTTTCCGGTAGAAGCCAGTTGGCCTGTGCTCAAGGCGATTGCCTTAATGACTCCGGGACAGCAGGAACAACTCGTTAATTTTCTTGAAGAAAAAAAGATCAAATTTACGAATACGGCACTGGCTCATACCATTGAGCTGATGCTTCAAAAGGAAACACCCCAAAATTGGCTTCGAAAATACACCCCGAATCTGGCAGGGCGTACGATCTATTATATTTCCCCGGAAACCTGGCTTGCGGCCGGCGGTTTGGGGCGTGTCGGCCAATACCACACTACCGCCCTGAAAAAATTAGTTGACGGTGATGCACAAGTCGTCACGATCGAAGCCTATTATCCTTTCCGGGCCGATAAGGACGGGGTTCTTCACCGGGATGTTGATTATTCCAAACTCCCTATCCCGGTTGAGAATCTAAGTCCGGAACCGCTCTATGAATATGTGGTGAGAGTTAAAAAAGGCGAGAGACGGGTCAATGTGGTAACGCAAGTGTTCAAGGGGACGAATAAATATGGGATCGACTGCTACTTTATCAAAGATAAGCCCGAAATCGAGGGGGGGGACGAATACTATACCAAACTTCTTTATAAATACGGCCCCGATGTCCAGAACGCCGCGACTTGGGAAGAATATGCGGAATTCATGTCTAAAGCTTCGTTGAAACTAAAAAAAAGATTGGAGAAAGAACGCCAGGAAGAACAAAAAGAAAAATACAAGCCCGCCATTATCTGGCCGAATGACGGTCAAATGGGGCCCTTGCTTCCTTTCAAAAGGATTTCGGACGAGCTGGATGCTTTGCCGAAGGAAGAGCGGCTGCGACTGTTCCGCGATCCTGATTTTGAGCTCGCAGACCTTGTCACGGATCCTGAAACAGAGGTTTCCCTGGCAGAGGCTTATGGACATGCTACAACGCATACGTTCAACAACCGGGGAGCGTATAAAAGCTGGGAATTCATTCACGGCATGAGGATCGATCCCAAGTGGCATTATCTTTTTCACCGTCCTAACGGGTATGATTCTTCAAGTGGATTGATCCGGGCCTCGGACAGCGCTAATGGCGTTGCGGCAATGCATGTCCAGGGGATTGCACATCTTGATCCGGAGAATCTGTTGATCGCCATTACCAACGGTGATGATCTGGAACAGTCGAGCTCGGTTTTCCGGGCGATTTTTGAAAACCCTGATTTTTATAAGATGTTTCCCGGTGCTGATCCGTGGGATCCTACCCCTGAGCAGATCGTTGAGGCGAAGAAAAGAGCTAAAATCCTTTTGAGCAAGAACCAGGCTTTAGTGGCGCTGGACGGCGAATTTGCCAACCTGGATCCTGAAAAAATGGTTATTGCAACGACCGGGAGACTTGTTCCGGAAAAAACAGGCCTTGATCGGGCGTTTACGGATGCCAATATCGAATTTATGGTTCGTTCCGGAGTTCAACTTGTTATTTTGGGGAATATCCAGTCAGGGTTTGAGTCCAGAAAAATGTACGAGCATTTAAAAGAACTTCAGGCGCGGGTCAACAAGATTGGGCCGGGACGTTTGATTGTGGCCACGGGTTGGGGAATTCCGGAGCAAAGAGCCGTTCTGTCTGCCATGGATGTTCAAGTAAATGATTCTCATCCTGTTACGGAAGCCGCCGGATTTTCGGAGACTGATGCAGCCACCAACGCCGCTCTCGAGATCACATTGCCTTCACCGGAGGGGATTTATCAACAGCAAGGCGAGGTCCTGGACTTGGAAGTTCCCGGCTCCGGCAATACGATCCTGGCTACTGAGGAGAGTGAACAAGGCTATCGGGATGCTTTTCGGATGGCAATGTCAAAATATAAAAATAACCGAACCGATTTCGCTGCCTATCAGGTGGCTTCCCGAAAATTAAGTCGTATTCTGAAAGCCGAACTAACGGCTGCTGCGTATTTGCGTGAATTCTCGAAAGGCATTGAAAGAACAGAGAATCCGATCGATGCGCTGATGCGGTTCGCTTCCGGAGACCAGGCTCTGGGCCAATTTTTTAAAGGAGAATGGTTAAGGGCGGCTCTCTTGAAACATTTGCAAAAGGACCACACAATTTCTTTTACGCGGAGCGAAAACCCGAACATCAACGCATTCGCGGCAACGGATATCAGCGGCATGGGACATACAAACATTGTTGCTGTGATGAAAGGAGTTCAAGGCCAGGAAACGACCGTTATTAAGGGGGAGGAAGCGTTCCGGCAAATATTTGAAAACCTTAAAGCCGCCGATGAAGACAGAATTCATATCCGGGATGGAATTACGGGAAAGATCTATGGAACCTATAGCGTGAAGGAATTGCTTGAACGGGGACTTCCGATCGGACTTCCCGCGGAAACTCATTTGCAGGTGTTGCGGGTTACTTTAGCGTCCAAAGACCTTCAGGATCGCGGGATCAAGGACGCCAGCCGTTCTTCGCTGTTCTTCGAACCGGAGCTCTCTGCCAACATTCAAAAAGTGATCCTTGCCTTGCTTCCTCAACAGTTGCTGGAGCGTCTCGGAAAAAAACCGGAAGACATGGTATGGTACTCCGCGCAGGATGGATTTTTTCCACAAGAGAAAAGTCCTAAAGATTTCACTGATGAAGGATTTTATCTTATCGTGAACAAGGGAGGCGGACGTTTACATCTGACTTTGACCCCCTCTCTTGTCGGGATATGGAATTTGGATTATCAGAAAGCACAAACTTTTGTCGATCGCGCGTATGTTCATATAGCTCTCGAAGTACAGGGGAATACGCTTTCTTTGGAGCCGGGGTTTGGAAGGATAGAAGGGAATGGCATCCATGGTGATCTTGCCGGAAAAATATTTTCATATTGGATCGCGCATAACCTGAAACCTTTTGCCAGAAACTATAACTTTACCACGATCCGTTTAAATCAATTTAAGACAAAAGACGGTATTCTTAAGGAAGCAGGCTTCGAACTCGTGAAACCTGCCACGGACTCTTCTCCGGCGTTATGGGAAATGAAGGTTGAACCGCACCCTGATCCTTTGGAACTTGAGGCGGGAATAAAACAAAAAACGGCCCTCGACCTTCAGGCAGGGTTTTTGGCCCTGTTTGGCGCGTCTCAATCCGGAAATCGGGAAAGCCCGGACGTACGTTCGGAAATGCGGGGCGAGGGCGAAGATTTCGCCGAGCTTGCTAGAATTAGTCAGGAAGATATTAACGGCGAAAGTATTGCAAACGCGCTTCACGAAGCCGGTCATCCGGTGACCTTCATGAAAGACGGGATGAACATGGACCAAATAGCTGACCGCATTCGGGACAATCAGGTGATCTATTTCTCGCCGGCCTTGACTGGAAATTATGATTACGGAAAGTATAAAAATCAAATGATTGAGACAGCAAAGACTCTTATAGGTCCTGCGTTGCAAAAAATCCGGCAGGAAGAAGCCGGTAACGGCAAGTTGCGGCAAAGAAAAATTTTCATTCTACGTGGGATGATAGATCCTGGTACTTCGAAAGCCATTTATGACACTATTAAGTGGAACGCTCACCCTCCTGATGCTGACGATTATGATTTTGACCTCGTATTCCAGCCGGATTTCAGTTTTCTGGAGTCGCAGAGAGGGCAGGTCAAAAACCCCTTCGTCGCATTTGGTCTTATGAAAGAAGATGATGGCAAAAACCAAGTTTTCCAACATGCCACTCAAACGATTTTAAACCGGATTTTTGGGCAATTTTATAAAGACAAAAAGATCCAGTTTATGCATATTCGCAGTGCAGAAATGGCCAGGGAAGTCCTTCTTGTTTCTCTCGGTGCGGAGTTGGCTCATTTTTACCATACGGCTAAACTTTCTCTTTCCTATGGAGCGGATTTCAATGCCGCAGTGTTTGGCGCCGGGCTTGATAAACAAATCAGGAATCTTTTGACCGATCCTTCTCCTGGTTTCGGCAAAAGGCTTTTTGTCTACTTGCGGTGGATGTATGCCCAATTACTTCATGAGAATGCGCTGGCGTTTAGTAAAAGAGACTGGTTTTCTACAGAGCAAACAATATGCGAGCGAAACATCGAACATGAGATCCAGACATGGGAGAAACAATGGAACCATGGAGAAAGCATTGCGAATATTCTTCCTCGTGGTCGTGCGGAGAAGTTTCAACTTGAGCCCCAACCCCAGTTGCTCTTTGTATTAAAGAACATCCTGAAGATCGTTGGACAAAATACTCTGGACAATGAAACAGGTGATCATCTGAAAAATGGCATCCTGATTCGTGACGTGGACGAATATAAAAAAGCCATTGCGGACAGAGAAACCAGAAAACAGAATGCTATCGCGTTCCGCCAAAAGACTGTCACCATGATCGGTTGCGGGCGTACGGGACTTGTGACGGCCGCCAGTTTGTCCGCGCTTGGTCATAAAGTCCATGTGGTGGATATCAAGGCCAAGCAAGGAGAAATGGATGCTCTCAATGGTCCGGAAACCGTGATGCCTGTTTATGAACCGGGTCTGCAAAAAATGATCATCGAGGGAAAGGCAAAGCGACTGCTTACGTTTTCCACGGACCTGGAAACGGCAGTCAAGAATTCCTCCATCGTTTACTTGGCGGTTGAGACAGCGTCTCAAAAGACTGGAGAAATAGATTTAAGCGATATCTTGAAAACTTTCGAGGATGTGGGTGACGTGATCAAGCAATACGGCGGATCCAAGGTTATTGTTATTAAATCCACAGTAACGCCGGACGCCTTCAAAAAAACAGAAGAGGTCATGAAGACAAAAGGCCTGGTTTTAGGAAAAGATTATGCCCTGGGCAGCAATCCTGAGTTTTTGAGCAAAGACCCGATTATTAAGAATGTCACAAATCCGGACCGGACACTTTTAGGATTTTATGCGGCTTTAAGTCCTGAAAACAGGGCGCATGCAGAGAAGGAAATCCTCGAGCTCTGGTATCCCCTGATGGTCAAGTATCCTCATCCAGTGATTTTGTCGGATACCGCCAGTTCCGCCATTGCCGAGTACCTTGCCAATAGTTTTTTGGCAATTTCTATCACCCTTTCCAATCTTTTTGCTGCTGTAGCGGCACAGGATGCGGCAGATTTTATGGAAGTGCACGAATTGTTTTCTGAAAATACCGGGATCGGAAAGAACGTGTACTTTGCCCCTGGCGTCGGTTGTGACGTTCTCTCACTTCATTTCAGTAGTTCTAAAAACCTATCCAAATCAAAACGCGAACTTTCTTTGATAGAAATAGCCACCGAATTCAATGATCACTTCAACTCTGTGTTCAGAAATACAGAAAAGGCGAGCAAAATAACACTGATCAAGAGATACCATATCGAACTAGCGAATTTAGAGGGGTGGTCCAGCGAATATGAACAAGCTTGGAACAAGTATTTGGAGCTCAACTTGCTTGGAAAGAGCGTCATCGTGCTCGGTATAACGTCTAAACCCGGGACGGACGATATAAGAGATGCTTTCGGCCCTTACCTTTTAAATGATCTACTGAAAAAAAATGCTGGCCCGATCATTCTCCATGACCCGATCCTTTCCATGCCGAATGCTCCGGCGCCGGAAATTTTACTAGATCATTTTTTGGATTATTATATAAAACTCTTTAAAGATTTTGGAGATTCTAGGAAAGGATCCGAAGCATATGCCAAACTCAAGTCGCTCAAAGAACGTCCGCTGGAAACCAGGCTGGCATACTACGCAACGGACGGTCTCTATGAGGATGCAAAATACCTCAGACTAGGACGTTCATCCGTTCACAAGGACGATATATTCGTCAGTGGTAGCTACGTGGTATTTGAGCCGGATCTTAGAAAGCTCGAGCAAGCAGACATTGTTTACATTGCGACCGAGTGGGAACAATATAAAAACATCGATCTTTCCAGGTTTAAAAAACCTGGTCGGGACCTGTTAATCATTGATGGAAGGAATCTTTTTTATGACCGCCGCGACGAAATAAGGGATTATGCCGGCTATCTGGGTGTGGGGATGCCCTTTCTTCCTCAGAAAGAAACGACACTGCGAAGCGAAATAAGAGCTTCCGCGGATAGGATGATTTCCGGCTTTGTTGAGGTCAAGACTTCCGAAGAATTTTTTGAGTTTAATCATCAGAAGGGGGGTGGGGCCGAGCGCGGTGTTCGCGATGTGACTGTAAAGATCATGGGACGGAGCGAAGTTCGGAGCGGCGCGAGCGGTATTTGTCCGCTTCTTGCCCATCTTTTGAACGCGCCAAAAATGGTTTTTGATGCCATTTATCCGCAGGCATACGCGCGCGATGCTTTTGACATGACAACGAAGCCCGAAACGTTCCCGAATCACGCGCAGTTTGCCGCGGCCACGGTGGCGCTGGGTATCAAGACGCTTACGGCCGGGGATGTGCTTGTTCTCGGGAGGAAATTTGCTCTGGATCGCGGCGCAATCGCAACGGTCCGCACGGTTTTTGGCGATGTTCCGGTTCTGGTTTATACCAGTAATGAAAAAGACATCAGTTTTCTCAAAAAACTTAATGTCCAGCTTGCCCAGGCCCAACGGCCGCCGATCCTGGTGGTACGGAGTTCGGAAGAAGCAAAAAAACTTCTGGACAGGGAAGCCGGACGGCTCCATAAGGCAGGCGTTTCATCGGTCCATTTCAAGGCGATGGTTTATGAAACAGAATTCCTGCCAAAGGCGCTTATCAGGCAGCTTTCCGATATTACGGTCGTCAATGCCCGGATGTTCAAAAATTTTCTCGCGCTTGCCGGCGACCACATCCATTCCCTGGTCCAGGAAATTCAGCAGCAATTCGCCTTTAGCCGGTCAGCGTAGTTCCGCCGCTTACACCTCAAAATCCATCCAATCCAGAGCCTGAAGCAAGTGATTCGCTAGGAAAAGACCGTTGTCCTCATTTGTGAGAAAGAGATTGCCGCGTCGCCCCTTCGGGGCTCCTCGCAATGACCGAGGCTATTAAGACTTACGGTGACTTATGAAACCGCTAGCATGTTCGTGGCCGAGTAATTTGATGTCTCTGCCGTATAAAACTCGTATGCGGAGGGTGGTGGGTGGTACACAAATTCTTCCTTTTAATTCACCGGCATCTTCGCTAGAATCCAGACACACCAGAACAGGTAGGTCACATTTAAATGTGACCTACCTGACGCACCTTCGGTGCGAATCACCATTCACCCCCGTGCATGCACGGGGAACTCAAAGCGGTCGTTAGCCGAAAGATGTTTCGGAATGGAAATCAAAGTTATCGATGCGAAGATCACAAAAGAGGAAGCGCTCCTTTTCATCGGTCGTCCTTTCGAGGATATGGTGAAATTAGTGATCGATGTTCGCAGGGGTATGATGGCCTTGGGCGGATCGATGCATTCGGACGCAGAAGCGGTTCTTTTGCGACAGGGTTCAAATCAATCGAACCTTTGGGGTGGTAATTTTTTTCCAAATAATCCGCCCGAATCACAAATCGAGCTTCATTCATTGATCAATATCCGTCCGGCCGATAAAAACCGGTCTTTGGTCGTCCAGGATGAGGGTTTGGCCCTGAAGATCAAGGACATTGCGGCCCGTTTGTTGGGACTTCCATGGTGACCATTGCGTTCCACAAGGGCATGACGCTTGAGAAATGGGCCTCCAAGCCGGTTTCCTGGCAGGTACTGAGCATTGCCTCCGAAATGGGTCGGGCAGAGGCCAGCTTGAAAGGCCGTCTTTGGGGACCGTTCAAGGCCTCTTTGGAACGGACTCTGGAGCTTATTGATCTGACTGTGGAAGCCAATCTGCCGAACGGGGGATTGACGCGGGAAATGCTCCGGTTCCGCGAGGTCCTGGCCGGGATCTACACCAATCCGGTCCCTCCGGCAGATACCGGCGAGTTCAGATCCCTTACAAAAGTTTTATTGACCTTGGAGCCCGGGGCTTACAATTTGCTCGGGGTGACTTTCTAGGAATTTGGAATTTCGAGTGATTCATTTTCCACCCACCCCGCACCTCCTGATTTGTTGACATCCCGCCTAATGCGAGGCTCGCTTGGCTTTGGCCATAACGCCCAGCAGTCTCGACACCCGGCCTCAGATCGCTTTATTGCCGACCTCCACCAGCAGACAGACTTTTCCTCAAAAGGTATAAAATGATGCTGAAGGAACAGACGAAAAAACCGAGATTAACAAGGTCATGCTCCAGTATTTCGTCGTCGCAACCGCCTAAATCCTAAGGGCCTCTTCCAAAAAATTAAATGCAAGGATGTAAGTGCCCCGGAACATGGTATCCACCCGCCGGAGAAGTTGTTGTTTTTCTCACCGAAGGTATTCCGAAGAATTTTAAGGATAAGTCAGAGGGGGTTATTCTGGCTGAGGGGGAGAGAGAAG
>Ga0265297_10003440_pt1 | contig 28586 bp, 26 predicted proteins | sample Munlanlwell13791_FD_192502 | JGI IMG/M metagenome (GOLD analysis project Ga0265297, IMG submission 192502) | Leachate microbial communities from a municipal landfill in Southern Ontario, Canada - Leachate well 137-91 | ecosystem: Engineered > Solid waste > Landfill > Unclassified | place...
GCAAGAGGAATAATAGCCATTTTATAGGCGGCAATTTTGGGATTAACTTTTAGAAAGGTTCTAACTTCTCCGGATTCAGTTGGTTCTTCTCGATAAGCGTCCAACAACATAAAAAAGAAACTACGATCGACTCCACCAGAGGTTTCAGTAATCCAAGGAATATATTTTTCATGAGTGATTGGATCAATATAACTTAAATCTTGCCCACTAAATTTGGAATGTTGGGTTAAGTCGTAATCGGAACGCCAATGAATACCTTCCATTTCGGCCCAACCCCAAGGAGCGTTGTATTCAATATCAAAAGCCTTTTTGGCATAAAAGGCTAATTCATCAGGCCCATGTTTTCTAAACCTCAAGTTTTCTTGATTGTTAAAAAATGATTTGTACCAACTGATACGATTTTCTTTCCAATATTCAAACCATTTGTCCATTTGATCTGGATGAACAAAATATTGGATATCCCATTGTTCAAATTCGCGAGTTCGATATAAAAAGTTTTTAGGAGTAATTTCATTTCGGAAAGCCTTGCCGATTTGGGCAATACCGAAAGGAATTTGGACACGAGTAGAATCAACAATATTTTTGAAGTCAAGATAAATTGTTTGGCAAGCCTCCCCTCTTAGGTAAGCATGAAGTTTTTCTCCTTCAATAACACCAATTTCAGTTTCAAACAAAATATTATATTTTCGGCCTTCGGTAAATTGACCACCACATTCGGGACACTTGCTGGGATCGTCAAGCAAATCAGGACGAAATCTTTTGTGGCAAGATTTGCATTCCACCATAACATCGGCGAAATTTTTGACGTGTCCGGAAGCTTCCCAAACACGAGGATGGGTAATAATTGCTCCATCAATGCCAACAACATCGCGACGTTTAATAACATTGTCAGTCCACCAAATATTTTTCCAATTTAGTTTCATGAGTGAACCGACAGGACCATAATCATAAAAACCTTGAATACCGCCATAAATTTCAGAGTTTTGAAAAATTATGCCACGTCTCTTACAAAGACTGACAATTTTGTTGACGAGATCATTTTGTTTATTTTCTGACATATTTTTGGGTTAATGATTGGCTTATTTTAACATTTTAATCGAATATAAATATTTTTTGATTGTCTTTAATAAAATAGATTTGAGCTGATTGATATGATGGTTTTAGACTTACTCCAGGAATAGACAAAGCAGCGGTTTTGTAATTTATTTGATTAGTGTTTTTTTTGAGAGTGCCAATATATCGTGGATATTTGTCTGGAATATTTGTTTTTATTGTTTGATCCAAAGTAGAAGTAGTTTGATTAGTAACTTTTTCTATTTGGGAAAGAACACTGCTCCAATCATGCATATCCTGAGGAATTATAAAAACATCAGTGGATTGGATATTTTTTTGGTTGGTGATATAAATTGTACTTTGGGGGAAGTAATTTGGCCATAAATAATTCCACTCCCAATTGGTTTTCCATTGATTGTTTATTTTTTGAAATGTAAATAAAATTTTGTTATCAAGTGGGCCATAATCGGTATGATATTTTATATTAAAAATTGCCGAAGCATTCAGATAATCTTGTTTGATATCGCTAATATTGATTTCAATTTGTTTAGTGGATATTTGATTATGGAAGTATTCAAGAGTGGTAGAAAATTCATCTTCGTTGATATTTTCACTAAAATTTAGACTGCGATATAACTCTGGGTAATTTCTAGTTGAAATAAAACGAGCGACAGCGTTGGTATGACCTTCAACTTTGTCGATGGCCATTGACTGATATAAAAAAATAAAATTGGTGAGTATAAGTAAAATGATTACAGTGGGATGTTTTTGGAATGTAAATGAAATTAATAAAATAAAAATAGGAATAATTGGCATTAAATAACGTGGAAAGAAAGGAATAAAACAATTGACTAATAAAATTACTAGACAAAACAAAACCAAATATAAATATTGGTGTTTTTTTGTTTTTATAAAAAAGACTAGTAAAGGAATAAGTAAAATAGAGCCGACCATTAATATTGGAGACCAGTCGCCGATATTCTCTATAGTAAATTTATGTATAAATATATCTTTTAATGGAGCAAGATGATCGACTATTGATTGGGGTTTTAGATAGAAATCTAATTGTTTTTGATGAAGTCTGAGCCAAGGGATAGGATTTGGATGTTGAATAAAATAGGAAATGTAGGCAAGACAATAACCGGAGAAGGTAGAAAAAGAATAGATAAAAATATTTTTAATTTTTTGTTTGATATTGGATTTATTTAAAATTAGGACTAGAAAACAAATTATTAGTAAAAATGGAGTATAAACACCAATTTTGGTTCCAGTAGCTAGACCTAAAAAAATGCCAGATAAAATAAGATTTTTTAATTTTTTATTGGATAAAAATAGAGTAAAGAAATAACATTGAGTGAGAAAGAAAAAAGTTAAGGGGAGGTCTAACATGGTTTCTCGAATTTGAGTGGCTAAAAATGGTGTAGTAATAAAAAGAAGAGTAGTTGATAGAGATTTTTTGGAGAAGAAATAAAAAACAATGGCGGATAGAAGATAAAAAATAAGACTAACTATATACGGATTACTAAAATATTTTTCAGCTAAACCGTAAAGGAATTTTGCCAAAGGAGGAACTTCATAGTTGATATTAAATGGGTTTTCGCCAGAGGCAAGTCTAAAACCTATAAACTTATACAACTCTCCGTCACTAATTCCTCTGGTACTGTTGGGAATATTCCATTGCGAGTGATAGTAATAGTTATCGTAATAAACAGGGTCATAATGGAAAGAAAAAATTTGACGAGAAAAATAAATAATAAAAGAGATGGTGAAAAGTATGACAGAAATTAAACAAATAACTGGTACTTTTTTCATGATTGATGTTAGCATTATTTAAATAATTTGTTACTTTCGAGAGGTTTTTCAATAATTGATTCGAAAAATCTTTTAATTAATTTTTGACTGATTTTATAATCTTTTTTACTAAAAGCCTCTTTAATATCTAAAGGGACTCCAAAACCTAAAACTTCCAAAAAATTAATTTCATTTTGAATATATTTATGAATCATATTCTTGTTGATAGCATCGATAATGTTTTGAGAAATATCATATATTTTTTCAATGTGTTGATTTTCAGCAATGAGTCGATTGGCAATCTCTAAAAAATAAAAAAGGAGATTTAATTGAGCCAAACTTTTGCCATTTTGCAAAAAAGGGTTGATATTTTGAGATTCAGAAAGCCACAGAAAATTATTTTTTTGGTAAAGATGGGCTTTAATGGTATTACCTAGTTGAATATTACCGAGACGACTGCTTTTAATATTTTTGGCACCTTTGGCTAAAACAACAAGTTTCCCTTCTCTTGGAGTTAATAGAGTAACCAAAATATCTGATTCTTTAATCGTTTTTTTGTTTATAACGATGCCTAAAGTCGATTTGTATCGATCCATTATAAAGATGCTTTGATGGTTTTATCGGCAACCCACTGAAAGGTTTGTTTTTGACCATTAACAGTAAGTTCATAATCGACAGCTTTGGTTCCGGGTTGTTTTTGGAGCAATAAGGTATAAGTTGAACCAATAGTGGCACCAGAAGTGTATTCAATACTGGTTTTAATATTTGATTTTGGATTAAGTCCAAATTTGTTACCATAAAAACCTTCAAATACTTGTTTATTTAATTCTTCATATTGGACAGTGTCAACTTCTGAACCAGTCATTTTGATTAGTTTAGAACCAATTGGAGTGTAAAAACGGAATAAATCTCGATAGGTGGAGGCATTGAGACAGAGATCCCCTTTTTCTAAATTACAATTGGATCCTGGAGCAGGGTTGGTATAAGTAACAGAAATTTTGTGAGTGGCAATGCCATTTTTGATAGTAATATCATGTTTTATTTTTTGAGTGATGAAAATATTGCTTTTGGCACTGGCAAAATTGGCATCGTTTAGATGTAAGTAATCAACATTTTTTTCAGTGTCAAATATTTTTCCGGTGATGTTGGCCAGATTACCAATTTTTTGGGTTTCTGTGTCAGGAAAATAAACTAAGATGTGTTTTTGATTAATATTTTTGAAAAAGGCTTCCATTAATAATCCCATTTTGCTTTTTTCTGAACCCATGACATTGGCTAATAAAGCAGACATAAGAGGATTCATAAAATCTTTACGATTTTTTTCGATGTAATCACGAGGACGTCCAGACATCCATTGCATTTCATAAATAATTTGAGGACAACCATCACATCTTTTGTCAGGTTCGGCAGTAAAAGTACCAACTCGAGTGTCGAGTTTACCTAGAACTTTGACCATATCGACCAACAAATTTGTATCAATGGCAATGACAGCATCAAAATTGCTTTTACCCATAGCTTTGGTGTATTGATCTAAGAATATTTGAGCATCAGTAGGAAAATCTGGTGAAAGATTGCTATCACGAAGATTTAAATAAGGGACGTTGATATGATAACTTTTTATTAGTCTAGGAGCAGGAACTCTGCTGGCTAATTTATCATCAAGGTCATAGATATTGCTGGCAGCTCCTGGAGTAACTTTTCCATTATTAACAGTAAGGGTACTGTAAGCAGTCCAAAAACCACCACTAGGTCGGAGTTCTCCTTCATTTTGGAAAATCATAAGATATTTTCTAGGACTATCTTTACCCAATAGCCAGGAAGTTTTAGCTAAAAGGGGTTTGCCGTTGGTGACAAGCTTATGACCTTCAGAAATTAGTTCTTGGGCTTTAATTAAATTAGATTTGATTTTGATTCCTTTGATTTCTTCGGGATAACGGGAGGCATTGATATTATTTAAAGAAGTTTCGATTTCAGCAACTTTAGTTTCAATACTATCAAAATAAGGTAATAAACCTTCGATTGATTGAGTTAAAAAAGCAATTCTGTCTTCGGTAGTATCAGCGCTACTAGTGGCTCCACCTTTGATGCCTAAAAAGTCTTTGTATGGTTCAATAGCTTTAATTAAAATATTGCCTGTTTCTAGGGAATTATAAGCAATTTTTATGGCTTCTTGACCGTCTTTATAATAAGCACTGACAAACGGAGTAAAGGCCATCATTTTGAATTTTTTATATGTAGATTCGATGCTTTTGACTTGTTGATTGAGATTTTCTAAATTAATTTTAGCTCTGTCTAAATCTTTGTCGCTAATTGATTGTTGGAGATTTTTAACTTCACTTTTGGCTATTTCAATTTGAGATAGAAGGGTTTTGGCTGGAAAATAAACAGAGATAAAACAGATTAAAAAAATAACGACGATAATTCCAAGAGAAATAAGAATATTTCTAATGAGTTTATTTTTTTTGACTTTGACTTTTCGATTTAAATTGGTATTGGCAGCTTTGGTTATTAAATCCATATATTTAGTGTAAACGATTCTAGAAAATTTTACCAGCGAGAAAGCATAGACATAGGAGTTTTGAAAATAATCAAAATTTCTCGTCCTAATGATTGATGACGAATGTATTGGGAATCGAGCTTGGCTCTTTGTTCAAAATTAAGTTCATTTCGACCAGAAGTTTGCCAAAGGCCAGTAATTCCTGGTTTGACGGAACGAATGTCTTCAATATATTTTTTGGTATGAGGATATTTTTTTTCATACTCTTCTAATTCTTCTTTGCGATAAGCTCTGGGTCCGACTAGACTCATCTCTCCTTTTAAAACATTGATAAATTGGGCAAATTCATCAATGGATGAGGCCCTAATTATTTTACCGATGGGAGTGATACGAGGATCTTCGGACATAGGTAATTTCCAGCCGGCATCTTTGTATTTTTTCCAAAGTTCTGGATAGTTTTCTCTCAGACGTTTATCATTGTCTCCAATATACATGGATCTAAATTTGTACATCCAAAATTCTTGATTGTTTTTGGTAACACGTTTTTGTTTAAAGAGAACTGGTCCTGGAGAAGTTAGCTTGATTAAAATAGCTGTTATTAAAAGAATTGGCGAGAATAAAATGATTAAAAATATGGAACTGAAAATATCAATGATACGTTTTATAAAATTGAAAAAAGATTTATTTTGATTCATTACTTTTTCAAAAAATATTGTTGGTATTTTTTTTGTTTAACAATTAAAGTTACTAAATCGCGAACACTAGCACTTTGATCTAAGTTACATATTAACAGAGAATCGGGAGTGTCAATAATAGCCAAATTATTAACCCCCACTAGACCGATGAGTTTTTTATTACTACCAGTCATCAAACAATTTTTGGAATTTAACGATAAAAAATTAGTAGATTTGTCAATAATTGCATGTCCATTATTATCTTTTTTTAGATTTTGATAAATTGCCTTCCACTCGCCGATATCACTCCAATAAAAGCGAGCTAAGACTACCATCATGTTATCAGTTTTTTCAGAAATAGCCCTATCGATGGCTAAATTTGGAGCATTTTGATAAATATTATCAATACTTTTATGATCCCCTATTTTTGATTCTAGTTTTTCTAAAATTTTGAAATATTCCGGTTGAAGTTTTTTAAATTCGGAAGTGATAACAGGAATAGTAAAAGTATATATTCCTGAATTCCAAAAGCAGTTTTTTTTGATTAAACTGGTGGCAACTTCAGGTGATGGTTTTTCGATAAAGAGATTAACTTTATCGGTTTTTCGTTTTTTGGATTGGGTTAAAATGTATCCATATGAAGGATTGGGACTAGTTGGTTTGATCCCGATGGCAACAAAACTTTTTTTGGTTACGGCTAATTTAGCAGCGATTTTTAATGTTTTTTTAAATTTAAGATGGTTTTGAATAAGATGGTCGGAAGGCATGGAAGTAATAACAGCATTGGGATCAATTTTTTTGATGTGAGCTGTGGCGAGAGTAATAGCCATGGCAGTATTTTTTTTGGCTGGTTCAGAAATAATGTTATTTTTATTGAATTTTTTACCGAGACTTTCGTTTATTTGATCAGAATATCTTTTGTTGGTAACAATAAAAATATTTTTAAGTGAAGTTATTTTGGCGGTGCGATTGACTGTTTCTTGAAGTAAATTGTTGTCGCCAAAAATTTTTATAAATTGTTTTGGATGAGTAGCTCGTGAAAGTGGCCAAAGTCGAGGACCAGTACCACCGCAAAGAATTACAAAGTAGTGGTTTGATGTTTTTGCCATAGAGAGTTGATGGTTTGACTAAAGTTTAACATGAAATTGGTGGTAGAGAATTTAGTGGCATTGGCAACACAATCTGATGAAGAAAAGTTTGAAGGATTAAACTTTTTGATGGCTTGGGAAAGAGATTTGACAGTTTGTTTCTTGAAAAAGATACCAGTTTTGCCATTGATTACAGTTTCAGTGATACCACCCCTTTTAAGGGCGATGACTGGTTTGCCACAAGCTTGGGCTTCAAGTGGAGTAAGACCGAAGTCCTCAATTTGAGGACAGATTAATGCTTGACAGTTTTGATAAAGATTTTTTAGATGATGATTGTTTATTTTTCCAAGGAAAATAATATTGGGATCATTTAATTTTTTAGTTAATTTGATTAAATTCTTTTTTTCTCTGCCTTTGCCGACAATAATTAACTTTTGACCTGTTTTGTGGCAAGCTTTTATAGCCAAATCGACGCGTTTGTGTTTGACGAGACGAGAAACAACTAGAAAATATTTGTCGTTAGTTTGAGATTGATCAGGAGTAAAAAAAGAAATATTAACTCCTGGATAGACAACTGAACTTTGACGATGATAATTGTCTAAAATTCTCTGTTTGACAGTGTTGGAATTGCAAAGTAAATAATCGGGTCTTTGCCCATAAATAAAATCAATTTTTTTGTACCAATTTAAAAGAGGTTTTAGATAATTGAATTGTTTTGGTGTTTGGTGAACATAGCGATTGATATTGTGGAGATAACAAATAAAAAGTGTTTTTGGAGAGGTGATTAGGCAATGGCCACTGATAGATGTGGTGGAAATAACGATGTCATATTGAGAAAAGTCGAATTGTTCTAAAGCAATGGAATAAAATGGTGTATAAAAAATAGGATTTTTTTGGCTGAATGGGAGTTTGTCTATAAAAGAGGTAATTATTTTGGTTTTTTTGGGTAGCCAATGAGTTTTTTTAGGATTATGAACTAATGTAAAAACAGGTGCAGTGGGGAAAATTTTAATAATGTTTAATAAAACTCTTTCAGCACCTCCCCATTGGTTTAGCCAATCGTAGAAGATAGCAATTTTTGGTACACTTCCAGTGTTTTTTTTGCTGTTTTTATCCATGAATATTTGGCAATTTGTAAATGACCGAGTTTTATTAGTTCATCTCTTAATTTGGGTGATTTTTGAAGTTTAGTAATTTGATTGACTAAGTCTTGAACATTGGTAGGGTCAAAATAAAGAACAGAATCTTGATAAATTTCGGGAAGACAACTACTGTTTGAGGAAATCACAGGACAATCTAGAGCCATGGCTTCTAAGCCAGTTAAACTAAATCCTTCCATGAGGGATGGATGGACTAAAGCAAGAGCGTGTGAATAAATTTCTTTAAATTCTTGATCAGGAATATATCCTAAAAATTCAACCTGTTTTTGGAGTTTATATTTTTTTATTAATTCTTCCAATTTTTCGGTAAAAAAGTTTCTAGCGCAGATTATTTTTAAATTTAAATTTGGCAAAAATCTGAGAGCTTCAATAATTATTTGAACATTTTTATGAGGATAAAGATTGCCGGTATATATAATGTAGGGTTTTTCATTTTCTAATGAAGGTGTTGATTTTAAATTGTTAATTTTATCAATAAAATTTGGATCGACAGCCTCGTGAGTAGTGGTAATTTTTTGAGGATTTACATGAAAATTTTTAATAAGATAATCTCTCCAAAAATCACTGGGGACGATGATGTAATTAGTTTTTATAACTATATTGGTCAAAATTATATAGAAGAAATGTTTTATCCAATAAATAGTGGCATTTTTAGTAGTATTGAGGCGACCTTTGAAAAAATGTTTAATAAGATCATGAATAGTAACAACTGATTTTCCAAAATAAAGAATAGGTTTGTTGAAGTGAGTAAAATGAACTAGATTTGGTCGTAATTTGTATATGATGAAGGGAAGGAAAAGTTGCTCTTGGATTGAATAATGTCGAATGTTAGTAGTAACATATTGAAAATTATTGCCGAGATCTTTTTTGACTTCTGTTTCTAATTCTTTATAAATAATTAAGGTGAATTTGAATTTAGGAAAACTTGATTGATGAGTTAAACTTTCCAATAAATTTTTGGTATATCGACCAATACCAGTATGTTTGGGGCCGTAGAGACGAGCGTCAATAACAATATGTTTCATAAATACTTAGCTTTGATAATTCTTTTTAGTTCTAATAATTTAATTCCAAACATGACTAAATTTTTGGTAATGAATGAATATTTTGGAAACAAATTTTCTTGATAAAAAATTCGCATGGCATCGGTACTAGCTTTGGCAACTTTCAATTTAGTCTCTCTAGTGGCTTGAGAAAGGTGTTGACTTTTGGTAATTAAACCTGAGGAAACTCCCTGAAAATGGGTAATTTTGCAATTGGGGTTGAAATAAAGATTAAAATGTTTTTGTCTCAATTGATAACAAAAATCTAAATCTTCACCATAGAAAAAATATTTTTCATTCCACCAACCAATTTTTTCTCCGACTGATTTTTTGACCATTAGAAAAGCTCCAACACAAGCCTCGATAGGGTGAATTTTGGTAATATCTAGGTTGCCTAAAAAATAACCATTGAATATTTTAGATTTGGGAAAAAGTTTGGAAATACCACTAAAATAACAGAAAGAACGCCAAGGAGTAGGAAATCCGCGATGACATTCCGGTTGCATTTTACCAGTGAGAGCTAAAGTGATGTAACAAGTGGCAGCATCGACATAGTCATTGTTGTCAAAAAACTCAATCATATTTTTGAGAGTATTGGATTCAACAATAGTGTCGGGATTTAGGAAAAGAACATATTTAGTATCTGGATTAATTATTTTTACCCCTTGATTATTCCCGTGAGCAAAACCAAGATTATCTTTTAATTCAAGAAAAATAAAATTTGGCGATTTGATTGTTTTGGCTAGTTTGATACTGTCGTCAGTAGAATTATTGTCGACTATGATAACTTCATATTTATAATTGCCAATGTCGGATTGAGATATACTGTCGAGACATTTTTGAAGGTAATCTCGAGAATTATAATTTAGGATTATGACTGATAGATCAATTTTATTTTTCATTAGTTATTTTTTGATAAATCTGATTAAGCCCGTTAACACTGTTTTGATAGGAATATTTACGGCTGATTAATTTGTTGGCTTCATTTCCCATAGTAATTCTTTTTTTATCGTTTTTTAGAAGGTCAATGGTATTAGAAGCAATTTCATCATAATTACAAATAATAGATTGTTTAAAATTATCAATTTTTATTCCTCCCATACCTTCTGGAGTAGTTACGATTGGAAGTCGACAGGCCATGGCTTCCAAAAATTTGTTACGAGTTCCTCCACCACTACCCATGGGAGCGACTAGAGCCCAACAATATTGATAATAGTACATGGGGTCGTGAGGTTGACCATCAAAATCAGCTTCTTCAACAATAATATCCTCCGATCGATAATGGGCATAATAGTCTGGAGCATGTCGGCCAATAATATAAAATTTACAATTTGGAATGGCTTTTTTGATAGCAGGCCAGGAATCTTTGATAATCATTTCAACTGATTCGCGATTTTGCATCCATTTCATATTGGAAACACCGAAAAGAATGGAGGGGAAAGAACTTTTTGGAGTTTTTGGTTTTGATTCGAAGAATTTATTATCAACTCCATTTTGGAAAAGTTCAATATCAGTACGGCCAGTTATTTTTGATATTAATTCTTGGTCTTCTTCGGCAAAAGCAACTACTGTGTGAGTGTTTTTCCAGTAATAGGTTTCCCAATATTTGAGTTTTAATACATCTATCCATAAAAAAGGTTTTAAAAGTTTTTTCCATCCGGTAACAGTTTCAACATAATGTTTATAAACATTATATTCGACGGTTAAATCAACTAAAACTATTGGTACTTTAGTTTTTGGGATATTAGGCATTGGATAAAAACAGTCGCAATGAATGAGATCAAAAGAATTATTGTTTAATTCATTTTGAATTGTGGCTCTAAAATTTTTATTGATGTGTTTCATCACTAAAAACGGATATTTACTAAAACCAGTTAGTAAAACTTTTTTTGGGTCCCAGGTTTTACCTCTTTTGACAACAATAACTTTGGAGCAGTATTGTTTAATATCTTCCAGACCTTCTTCATCAGGGCTAAGACAAATTAGAGTAATATTATTGTCGGGAGATAAATATTTTATTGAATAAAAAGAACTATTTTGACCACCTGATTGTGAAAGTCGAGGAATGTATGGAGTGATCATTAATATTTTACGCTTGTTTTTTTTCATCTTTGAGGTTTAATGATTGATAATAAAGGCCCATGGTAATCCAAAAAAAGTAAGCTGTTTTTGAAGCTTCGAAAACATCAATAAAAATAGCATTGGCAAGAGTAGCAGTCAAACATCCGAGAAAAATAATTGATATTTGATCATTTTTGGTTTTTTCTTTTTTGAATATTAAGGGAATGGTTTTGGCAATAAAGAAAATTATTATGGCGGCAAAAGAGATAAATCCAAATAGACCACTTTCACCTAAAGATCGGAGATAATCATTGTCGGTGGCAAGAGTTATGGAGCCTAGTCCGGTACCAATAAATATATTTTTTTTGAAAGCATTGATGGCTCTGGGCCATTCGACATTGAATCTAATCTCACCAGATCTGGCAACACCGACATCACTGTCGACGGGAGGATATTCTTCAGTGCTTTGATGACGTATTACAGTAGGGATGGGAGTGGTCTTAACAGAGACAATCTTTCCAGTGGGTATAACAGTAGGAATTGGAGTGGGGATAATAGTTGGAGTAGGAGTTACTTCTTTTTGAATTTGACTGATTTGGGTTTTTAGAGCAGGGATAGTGGCCAAAAGACGTTGGTTAAGATCTTTGGAATTAAAAATACTAAAAGTTACTAATCCGGCAATGGGTAATATCCACCAATATTTTTTTAATAGTATTAAAGTAATACAAATTCCGCCAAAAAAAGCAAAAATAGAAACGCGTGATGCGGTAAAAGTTAATATTTGGTAAGCTGGTAACCAAATTATTAAACTGGATATTTTTATAAAAATATTTTTGCTGGTAAGGCCAATAGCGGCAATGATAATTAGGACAACACTTAGGAAAGCAGCCAAATCGTAATGGCCGGCAAAAGTAGAATTTATCCTAGTCCAGATATTCATTTGGAGAAGTTGACCTTTGGAAAATTCAGAATTCATGGTGGAGATAACTGGGAAACTTAAATATTTTTGGCCATAACCATAGAAGCAAACAAAAAGTGTTGAGATGATGAGAAATATGTAAGCGAATTTAAAATCTTTATTGGTTTTTATGGCATTGATGGCAACAAAAAATACGGAAATATATTCAAATCGGCGAAGAAGGTTTAGAAATAGGATATTAGTAGGGTCGGTTTGATAAACTAGAAAGGCATTGATAAAACTAATGATAATGGCCACAAAATAGACTAAAAATAATTTAGTTATTTTCAATTTAAAAACAGGAAATTTATTTTTGATTTGATAAATACCCCAAATGATTAGGGTTAGAGCAACGATAATATCATCAAGTCTAATGGCAACATAAGTTCCATCGACACTAGTTAGAGGAAATTTAGGATACAAAGGTATGAATAAAATCAGAATTGCTAATAGTGGTCGAAAAATATTTAAATTTTTGAACATGCTTGGAAATAAATCGGCGAGAAATGAATAACGCCTCGAATAAAAGAATTTATTTTTAATAATATTTTTACTGGGTAATATTGCCATTTGGGTTTGTGTTTTTTGAAGAAAGAGAGAATACCTCGATATTCATTCAAAATCGGATCAATTCTATTTCTGGCTGAAGCACCTCCGAGGTGGATTATTTGTGGTCCAATAAGATACCAAACTTGATTGTTGGGAGTAGATTTTTTGATTCGATAAGATAATTCAACTTCTTCGCCATACATGAAATAATTTTCGTCGAAACCACCAACTTTGTCGAGCAACGATTTTCGAGTTAACATAAAAGCTCCAGTAACCCAATCTTGGGAGTGATCTTTATTGAAGAATTGATCATGTGTATAAAAAGTAGGAGTATGAGGATGAAGTGGTTTAATTAAACTGTTGACTAAAGGAAGATCGTCAAGACTAAAACACCAAGTAAAAACGTTGCCTATATTTGGGAAGAATCCCCCACTGGCTTGAATAGTTTTGTCTTTATTTAGTAATTGAGCAGTGCAAGTAGAGGCTTCTGGATGGGAACAAAGCCAGTCTAAACTTTGACTAATGGCTGAATGAAGAATTATGGTATCGGAATTGAGGAATAAAACATAATTACCTTTGGCAATTTTTAACCCTTGATTGTTAGCTCTGCCAAATCCCCCATTAAATTTGTTTTCAATGAGAGTTATTTTATTGCCTAATTTTTTGAGCTCAGAGACTGAGTTATCTTTCGAATCATTGTCAATGACAATGATTTCGTAACCAATTTCTTTTAAACCTTTGTCTTGAAAAATAGACTTAAGACAATTGAGAGTAATATCGCAAGTATTGTAGGAAATAATAATAATAGATAGTATCGGGTTTGTCATTTTCTTTTTTTGAGAAAAGTTTTAAAAGTATAAACGGCAAAGATAATTCCAGCTTCGGTGATAAAAAAGGAAATTAATCGTTTGGGGATACTTACAGGAAAAGTTCTAATAGTAATTTTGGATTTATATTCTTTTCCCTCGTATTCAAGTCTATTTTTGAGTCGCTTCTCAGGTTTAGTAAAAACATCGTTCTCCCATTCAAATCCATTGACATAGAGCGATTCTTTGAATGGTAAAACAAACTCTTCAAAATAATAACTTTGGATGGTATCGACAATAATTTCTTTGGCTTTTTCGGGTGGATGGTTGAGGTTGATTCTAAGAAGACTGGGATAATTACTTTTATAAAAGTTTATGACTTCAGATCGGGACATGTTAGTAAAATAACCCGAAACATTGGGGATTTGAACTGTGTCTCCAGGGAGATTTGATTTGACACTATTGGTAAGATCAGGAATTTTGGAAATTGGCCAAACAAGATAAACGACAACAAGAAGATTAAAGATAATAAGGATAGTGATAAAAATTTTTTTTATCATTGGAAAAGCATGGGTCGGCCGAGTTTATAATTGGGGTTATCAATTTTGCGATCACTTATTTTTTTGGCGGGTACTCCACCCCAAATTTCGAAATCGGGAATATCTTTGGTGACAATAGCTCCGGCAGCAACTACAGCACCTTTGCCAATTTTAATATTAGGAAGAATGATGGCCCGAGGGCCGATGAAAACATAATCCCCTATTTCAACTGGACCAAAAGAATTGCCGTAATCTGAAGAATTTATATCATGTTCATCATTGTAAATAAGAACTTGACTGGCGATGCCAACATGATTACCAATTTTGAGTGGGGCACGACCATCTAAAAAACAATGGTCGCCAATAATAGTATCGTTACCAATAGTAATATTTGATGGATTGAAAAAATTAGCACCGATATGAATAGTGGAATCTAGTGGCATATTTACACCAGAAATGATATAAAAAAATTTGCGAACGAAATGAAGTGGAATAAAACCAACAAAGCGCAAAATCATGAGCCAGAATTCAAGACAAATAGTTTGAAGACGATTAATAATTTTTTGGAAAATTTCTTGAGAGCCTAGATTCTTACCGTTACGATCTTTCATATGACTAGTTTATCAAAACTATTCATTTATTAAACATTTTGGCGTATTGGCGCTCAATAACCTCGTCCATTCCAAAGCTGCGAGCACTGAAAGGATAAGGGACCCATTCATCTGTATTAGTGACGGAAACTTTTGAAATATTGTCCGATTCATCCATTTGAATCAGTTGAACCTCAATGCTAGATTGACGATTGGTAGATAGTCTAGTGATATCGCATAATTCTGAAAGGGCAACTCGGTCTCGATAAAAAGGAGAAGGAATATTATTTTTAGAAACGAAAACTATTTGATTGATGTCAACTCTATGGTCAATATTACTATTAATAAAGGTTTGAACAGCGGCAAGTCCAGGGGTAATGGCATCATAACCGGCATTAGTATAAAGACTGCCTCGATAATTTCGTCCCATTTGATCAACAATAGCAACACCATATAATTTTCTTTTTAGATCTTGAGGTAAATAAGCATCGACTCCTTGATTTAGGGCAATAAGCGCATTGTCTACAGCTCTTCCCTTTGTAAATTCTTGGCCTTCAATAGGTTTGAAATTTTCAAAAGTAAAGTTTTTTAATTTAGAAACGACAATATTATCTTTGTTACCGGCGACCAAAAGTAGATCTGGTGAAGTTTGTTGGATTAAAACATCTCGGCAAGCACCACAAGGAGAAATTGTGAGTTGATCAACATCGCCATCTTTATAAAAACCAATGGCTTTTATAGGAACTTTCCCATAAACATCACGAATATGGGAAATGACGGCAGTTTCTCCATGGACATAAGCATCGCTTAAAGAATTTTCTTTATTACCGCCAGTAACAATATCTCCATTTTCAGTGATTCCAGCAGTTCTGACATAATAGCCAGATTGACTTGGATCAGAGAAAGCAGTTTTGGCCTTGGAAATTAATTTTTGACACATTTCTAACTCTTGTTGACTTGGTTTATAAGATATTTCGGATTCCATAACCTATATATAACATAATTATTAGTTTTTTTAATAAATTTTTAATATTTGATATGGTTTTGACTACTTTTTCTGAAGATTTGGTGTGTCATAATTCCCTTAGATTTTAAATAAAAAAAATTTATAAATCTTTTTATATATTTAAGTCAGGTGCTTATAATATATGGCAGATGTTGAAAGACGTGTTGATCCGTATAGTCCAGAAAATGCGGAAAAAACAAAGAAAGCGGTGTTAGAATATTTAGATACTCGGCAGAAAGTTAACCGGTTGCTTGATCCTTATAAATCGAAAGTTAGTGTGGTTGTTGATGAAAATGAATTTCCTTTAAAAATAATTCATACAGGAGACACTCATTTGGGACATGTGGAAAGTAAAATTAGTGCTTTATCAAATGCAGTTGCTCAAACTGGTAAGGATGGACTTTTAGTTACTCATGCAAATCTTATTGATAATGTTTCCAATAAATTTACAAGTACTAACACAATTAATGTTGGTTTAAATTCAGATGAACAAGCAGATTTAACAAGAGAAATTGTATCTCCGGTTGACAAGAGAAAACATTTGGTTGTAATAGGAGCAAACACTTGCCATGAAGGATGGAGTTATAAAACATCGACACATGATGTAACTCGTGATTTGATTAGTCCAGAAACTCCGATGCTTTACAATGGTGGACAAATTGTTTTGATAGATAAAAGTGGTCGTGAAATTGGACGAGTTGAAGGTTATCATAATTCAGGAAAAGGGAGAACTAAATGGAGCCCTGAGGGATCTGTTCGAGAAAGAGTAAGAGAAGTTCCTTTTGGTGATCCGGAAAGACCTAATGTAGTTATTGATGGTCATATGCATCAATTAACAGTAGCTCAAGATGTAGTGAGAAGTCCTGTAGATAGGCAAGATCATATTACAGTACTCGGAGAAGTTGGAGCTTCAAAAGGATCGGAAGAAAGTCCAGATCGATTTATCAATGCGTTAGGAGTTCCTCCAAGAAATCAACCGATTGATGCTGGTGAGGGTTTGGTAGTAGTTTGGAAGAAGACTAAAAAGGGAAAAGTTAGTCCATATCCAGTGGCTGATTATGATAGAGCAAAAATAGTTTATGAGGCAGAAAAGTTGTATGAAGATGCTTTGAGAACTGATACTTATAAAGAACTTTATGAAGAAATGATGGCGAGTGGAAAGTTTGAAAAACCGGATAAAAGTATTGATGATGGAGATTCTTTGAGTCGACATCAAGATTTAGCGGTGAAATCGGAAGGAGAGGCTCCTCTTTATAAAACAGTTGCTTACGACATTAGAACTAATTTACCAATTAGAGTTCATTTTATGGGTAATTTGAGAGTTGGATCTTCCAGCTTTGAAAGGGAAACTTTTAAGTCCCATATGGAAAATATTAATGGTGATCCTTGGGCTTATTATTTTGCCACTCGAAGATTAATCAATCAATTTACGGCCAAGTCGCCTGATCGTTTGATAGGTTTAAAGGATTTGGGTGATTTACTGGGATTGGCAAGTACTTCAGCTTTGGGAATAATGTTAACTGATGAATTAAGAAGTTCTAGTTGGATAAAAGATATTAAAAAAAATAAAATGGTTATTAGTGAAAAAACATTTCCTGGAGATTATTTGTATTATAAAAGTGCAGTAAAAGGGGTTCCTTTGATTATGCCAGAAACAGTATCTTTTTTGAATTTGAAATCAAAAAATAAAAAAGAAGTTCCTTATACATTGTATATCCGCGATAAATTGAGCTATTTTACTTCTTTAATAAATCCGTATCATGGTCTTACTAGAATAGAAGGTATTTGGGGAGTTGATGCTGATTTATTGGTTGGAGGACATACTGAAGCAGTGGGTTGGAGGACTTGGATGAAACCAAGAAGACAGTTGGAGGTAGTGGTTCCTGGTGGTTATGCAGAATATACTGAAAAAGGTGTTAGTAATCGGGTTGATTATCCAAGTGGTGGTCAAGGATCAATCTTTTTCCCTGACGAAAAAAGAGTTTATAGTTTTGCCACTTTTGAAGAAGGTAGAGACATGCATGAAGCTTTTGTTTTGACGGAAGGACTTCGAAAACTTGGAACTTTGCCGCAAATTAGGAAAAAGTTGCAAAAACAGAAATAATTGATTTGGCAGTGTTGGCCCAGGAAAAATAATCAGCACGGACTTTGGCTGAGTCAGTTATTTTTTTGATATCTTTTGGAGAAAGTTTTTCAAAATTAATTAATTGATCAACTAAATCTTTTTGATTGGTGGGATCAAAATAAAAACCGTTGTCTTGGATAACTTCTTTTAATGGAGGAATATTACTAGAAATTACTGGAGTGTTTGATTTCATTGCCTCAATAACAGGGATACCGAATCCTTCATAAATGCTGGGCATAATTAAAGCTTTGGCATTTTGATATAAAGTCCATTTTTGAGATTCGTCGATAAAATCGGTGAAAATAATATTTGTTCCAATCCCCTCTTCTTGGACGGTTTTGAAAATTTCCTCAAAAAGCCAACCTTTTTTGCCAGCGACAACTAGTTTTGTATTTTGATTAGTAATTTTTAAAAACTGAGCAAAAGCTTTGATTAAAAATGGGATATTTTTATTGGGTTTGAGAGTGCCTAGATATAAATAGTATTTTTGGGATTGAATGTTGTATGAGGACAGGATTTGGTTTTGAGTTTTGGAATCAACTTTTAATGGAGTATCAACACCATTGTAGGCGACAGTAATTTTTTGGGGATTGATTTGATAAATTCTTTCAATTTCGTTTTTAGAAAATTGAGAAACAGTAACGATGTGTTTAGCTTTTTTGATGGATTGTCGAGTCCAATTAATAAGTTGGTATAAATCTTTTTGAGTAAATTGTGATTGATATTTGAGATAACCAAGATCATGAATGGTAGGGATGGTGGGACAAGGAGAAAGAACAGGTGAATAATGACTAAGAGAAAAAAATAAGTCCAATTGTGCTTTCTCTGTAAACAGATGAATAGGCAGAGCAAGTCTAGTCCATAATTTTTGAGGTCCAAAGATACGATATTGCCAGTTTTTAGTGGCTTTTGGTAAATCCAAAAGAGGTTGATTTTTTAGATAGATAATATATTCATTTTTGGAATCTAATTTGGATAATTCCCATAAAACATGAAAGGCATATTGACCGACACCAACTCGATTTTGAATATTAGCTTCGTTACCGTCAATTCCAATTAACATAAGTTTTGGTAAATGGATAAAGTTTGTTGGGCGGTTTTGATCCAACTAAATTTTTGGGCTTGTTTAATTCCTTTTTGACTTAGTTGTTGTCGAAGTTTGCTTGAATTGACTATTTTTTCGATAGCTTTTTTAATACTGTCGGTGGAATTTGGATCGACTAATATTGCCGAATTATTGGTAATTTCTGGAAGTGAGGAAACATTGCTGGTAATAACTGGGGTGCCAACTTGGAGTGATTTGACGACAGGTAGGCCAAAACCTTCGTACAATGAAGGATAAGCTAGACAAATGGCACTGGCATGAAGGGCAACCATATCTTTTTCGGGAATAAAACCTAAAATTTTAACACTAGGATTTTTGGCTTTTAGATCATCTCCCCAACCGTATTTGCCAGTGATGGCTAATTCAATTGTTGATTTGGGAAACTCATTTTTGAAATTAAGAAAACTTTCAACCAGGCGATCAAGATTTTTGCGGGGTTCTCGGGTTCCTTGAGCTAAAATAAAATTAGTTAAGCCATATTGTTTTTTGATAATATCTTTTTTCTTTTGTTGTAAATTGGGACTTAATTTTAGAAATTGATTATATTTAATTTCAGCGGCCTCATAAATGACACTAATTTTTTGAGGATCAATTTTGGGAAAAAGTTTGAGTAAATCATTTTTGGTGTTTTGAGAAACACAAATAAAATGGCAACATTTTTTGGTGGCCCAATACATTTTGTTTTGATGAGCTTGAATAACTTTTTGATGATGCCACTTTGGGAACAAAAAAGGGGTGAGGTCGTGGATGGTAGCGATGGTTTTACAATTTATAGTTGGAGGTTGGGTCCAATCGGAAGTATGAAAAAGGTCGCATTTGCCAATAAATAATTCTATGGGGAATAATCTTAACTGATTCCAAAATATTTGGAGTAGTGTAGGAGGAATTTTGAATTGATGAATAGAAACATTGGGGTGAGAAGAGAGAAGTTTTATTTCTTTTGGTAGGGGGAGTCGAAGGGATGAATAAAAAAGTTTATATTGATTAGTTTTATCAATTTTGAGGAGATTTCGGACCAAATTGAGAGTGTAGTTGCTGACTCCGGTTTGATAACTAACAGAAGAAACATCGATACCTATAATCATACTTTGATTGATTTTAACAGTTTTTGGAAGTGTTTTCGCTTTTTAAGCATTTTGGGGAGGTAATAAAATATTTCGAAAATAGTTTTTAAAAAATCATATGGGAAGATGTAGACAGATTTGAACTGATATATGACTATTGTTTCTTTAAAAAAGAAAGAAAGATTGCGGCATCTTTCTTTTAAAATTCCAAAAAAATTATGAAAAAGTTCTTTGGAAGAATAATTTTTAATAATGATAAAAAACCAGTTTCTAAAACATAATCGACTTCGGATGTTTTTCATGAGTTTACTGGTGCCACCACCGAGGTGATAACAGATGGCACTGGGTGTATATAAGGTTTTGTATTGTAACTTTGCCAATCTTAGGGAAAGATCTACATCTTCTTGATAGGCAAAAAAAGTTTTGTCAAACAAACCGATTTTTTTGATTATTTCTTTTTGGTAAACAACTAAAGCAGCGGAAGTTCCCCAAACAATTTGATTATTTTTTAATAATGATTTTTTGAATGGTTTATGATTGGAAATATTTTTTACTCGACCGACGATGTCAAATTTAAATCCTTGAGATTCAAATTTGGTACCATCTTTGTTTAGAACGGTGCCAAAAAAAGTAGCGATTTTGGAGTTTTTATTATTTTCTATAGTTTTGGAAATTAATTGAAACCAATTTTTTTCTAAAGTTAGATCATTGTTGCAAATAACAACATAGTCATATTGCGAATGGTTGATGCCGAAATTGACAGCTTGGGCAAACCCAGTGTTGATTTTCAATTGATAGATTTTGGTGTTTAATTTGGTTGATCGATATTGACTAAAAAAATCTTTGATTAGATCGAGGCTATTGTCGGTGGAAGCATTGTCAACAATAATAATTTCAAATTGACCAGAGCATAATTTAATAGATTGATAGAGAGTATGGAGACAATCAGTTATAAATTCACTACCATTGTAGTTGGGAATGATGATCGAGAAATTTGTCATAAATTATTTGGGAGATTGATATAATCTCCAACTTTTAGGCCGATTTTTTGGGCATCGAAGGCGTTTAGTTCCAAAACATATTTAGCAATTTGAGTGTTTTGTAAAATTTTTAGAGAATTGGTTTCGGTGGCAATGATAATGTCAGTGATTTTATTATTAGAATTGATCCAAATAATGTCTAAGGGGATGAGAGTGTTTTTCATCCAAAAAGGTAAAATTTTATCTTTTTCAAACAAAAATATCATGCCACAATTGGAACAAAGAGAGTTTCGATTTGAGAGTCCAATTTCTTTTTGTTGGTTGGTGTGGGCTATCTCAATTTGATATTCATGATTATTTAAAATTATTTTTGTAGTATCAAGTGGAGTAATGGGTGATTTTTTTAAAAAACTAAGACAAAGAATTATGATAATAACAATTAGTGTGATGAGGATATTTTTTGCCATATTTTTTGACCAACTAATTCCCAAGTATAGTTATTTTTAACATAAATATAGCCATTTTGCCCAAGTTGCTGACGGAGTTTTGGTTGATTGATCAGGGTTTTCATTTTATCTTCTAAATCTTTGGGGTTATCTTTTTTGAAAGTTAATCCCCCATTGGTTTTTTGAATCATTTCTTGAAAAACTGGAATATCACTGACCAAAACCGGTTTTAATCTAGCCCAACTTTCAATTAAAACTAAACCAAAACTTTCTTGAATTGAAGGAAGAACTAAAAAATCGCAATTATCTATTAATTTAGACAATTGTGATGGTTGGAAATTAAAAATAAATTTAAGGCGAGATTTTATTGATGGTTTTAGAGAATCTACTAACTTTTTAATTTGTGGATAAAATAGAGTTTTTTGGCCAGTAATAATTAAGGTAATATTTGATGGTAAAGTAGGAAAAGTTTTGATTAACAAATCGACACGTTTGTGAGCTGATAGACTGCCGATGTATAGGATATTGTTTTTGGGTTTAGTTGATATTTTTTTGGTGGTTAAAAAATTTGAGTCAACACCGTTGCCAGCAAGGATTATTTTTGAGGGATTAATTTTTAAGTTTTTAATAAAATAGTTTTTTTCATAAAGGCTAAGACTCCAAATGAAATCAGATTGTTGGAGGGTTTTGATTAATGGTAATTGATGAAAATCGGAATCGGTTTGGTGAAAAGAAGCGTTGATTAGAAGTTTTGCACGAGTAAGTTTTTTTAAAAAATTGGCGTATAAGATGATGGTGGTGGGGAGGGGGCCAGCAATAATAAAGTCGGGTTTGAATTTTAATATTTGAAAGATAGTTTTTAAATATGGAAAAAATTTAAAAATAGGACCTTTTTGAAAGACTTTTAATAAATCTTGTTTGAGAAATAGATTTAAAAATTTTAATGGTCGACGAAGATGATGATAAACTGGCAATTTAATAAAATTGGTGGAAGTTGGGTAGGTTTTAAAATTTGATTTAACAAAATCATCGGTACTGGAGCAATTAGAGGAGAGATATAATGTTTGATGTTTTTGAGATTCGAGATATTGGCCGAGTTTATAAACGACTCTGGATCCCCCATCGATGGCTGGTGGAAAAATGTGGCTAATCAAAAGGATTTTACTCATAATCTTTGGTAATATTATACGTGTTATTCTAAGTGATAGGTTATGATTAAGAAAATATTTAAGTCAAAGTGGTTTAAAATAATAATTTCGATAATTTTGATTTATTTAGCGTTTAAGAAAGTTAATGTAATAGATTTGTTACATCAATTGGTAGGGATAAAGGTTTGGTTTGTGGTGGTTAACTTATTGATTTGTTTAGTATCTTCTTTTTTGGGGTCTTATAGATGGAGTTTGCTTTTGATGAAAAAACCAAAAATACACGACGTTTGGGTATTTACTAAATCGGTTTTGGCGGCTTCGTTTTATGGTTTGTTTTTACCAACTTCAGTAGCGGGCGATTTTTTGAAATGGATTGTTGTTGATGAAAAGTATCCTGAGATTCCTAAAACAAAAATTTTGGGATCGGTGATACTGGATAGATTTATTGGTTTGTCGATGTATATGTTGGTGGGAATGATAATGATAGCGATCGCTTTGATAACAGGAGTTAACTTACCAATTTTAGTAATACTACTTTTTGCAGGTTTGTTTTTGGGTTGTGTGATTTTTTATATAGTGATCTTTTTTTTCAATTCAAAGGTGCACGATTTATTTAGATTCAAATTATTTAAAAAATTTGAAAATATTAGTGAACTGGTCAAAAAGGAAAATTTTAAACAAATTGGTAAATGTTTAATTTTGTCTTCAATCAGTGAATTTATTTGGGTTTTACAGATTTGGTTTATTAGTGTGTATTTTGGAGCAAATTTGTCTTTGTTCTCAATTTTAGTATTTTTGCCGGTAATTTCGATGATTTTGATATTACCTATTTCAATTGCTGGTTTTGGAGCAAGAGAACAACTATATTTATTCTTCTTTGTGAGTGCAAACACGACAGCGGAAAGTATTTTATTAACATCTACTTTTGGTGGAATTGTGGGAATATTAATTGCATTGATTGGAGGGCTGATAACGTTAACCCCAGATTTTAAGAGGCTTGACAAGAAATAAATTTTCGTTTTAAATAAAAATTGTTTGTCAAGAGATCTCAATTAATTTTGGGATAGCAACCGAGTCCTGCAGTGGTGGGATCACGGTGCAAGCTTTTCGCAATAGCGAGAGGGACAAGCCTTTATTAATTATTAAAGGAAAAATATGAATTATTCCCTATTTACGTCAGAGTCAGTTGGATCTGGTCATCCTGATAAAGTTTGTGATCAAATTTCAGATGCGGTGTTAGATGCAGCATTGTCGGTTGATAAAAATGCCAGAGTGGCACTAGAAACTTTGGTAACGACCAATAAAATTGTGATGGCAGGTGAGGTAACTTGTAATGAGACTTTGGATTATAAAGAAATTGCCAAAAAAGTGATTCGAGAAATTGGTTATATCAATCCCCTTTTAAACTTTGATGAAAATGCGGATATTGAAGTGTTGGTTCATCAACAATCAAAAGATATTGCGGTGGGAGCGGACAATGATGGGGCGGGTGATCAAGGAATGATGTTTGGATATGCTTGTAATGAAACACCGCAATTGATGCCACTACCAATAATGTTGTCTCATGAATTAGTCAAAAGGATGGATGAATTACAGATGCAAGAATTAAATTATTTAAGGCCGGATGGGAAAGCAGAAGTTAGTGTAAGTTATGATGAAAACGGTAAACCAATAAAAGTAGAAAAAATAGTTTTAGCAAAACCATTTGATCCAGTAGTAGACAAACAAAAAGCAAAAAATGATTTATACAATTTAGCGGTATTGCCAATTTTGGAAAAATATAAATTAAATAAATTAACTGAAGAAGAAATAATTTTGAATGGGACTGGAGTTTGGGAGATTGGTGGTCCGGCTAGTGATACAGGAGTAACAGGTCGAAAAATTGTAGTGGATACTTATGGAGGTATGGGTAGAATTGGTGGTGGATGTTTTTCGGGAAAAGATCCAACAAAGGTGGATAGAAGTGCGGCTTATGCGGCGAGATTTATTGCCAAAAATATTGTGGCATTAGGGTTGGCTGATCGATGTGAAGTTCAATTGGCTTTTGCAATTGGGGTGCGAGATCCGATTTGCAAATCGATAGAAACTTTTGGAACACACAAAAAAGATATTAAAGAAATTGAAAATTTTGCATGGAGTTTGATGGATTTATCAGTAAAAGGAATTATTGAAAAATTTGATCTGAAACGACCGATATATAAGAATACGGCTAAATACGGTCATTTTGGGCATGAAGAATATCCGTGGGAAAAAATTAATGTTTAAGGTAAACAAACACGAGAAACCGTTCCGTTATCTCCTCTTTCTCTTTGATTTTGTCTAACAGAAATAGCAATTCTAGCGTTAGCTTTATCTATTTCTGATTTAGGAATAGTAACTATAGGCTCATCTGAAATCATTGCTTTTTCAGAGAATATTGGTTGTAAATATTTTTCTGCAGATTCTTTTCGGTTCATAAACTGATATTAATATAAATTAATATTTATAAATATTTAGATTAACGGGCGATTTGGGACAATCCTTCATCAAGACCAGCTTGATATTCTGCTTGGTTTTGTCTAATAACTGGTTCGAGTTCGCGGTTTATTGCACGAACTTGAGCTGCAGTAACAACGACGATAGGTTTTGCACTTTCAAATCTTTTAACTAGTTCTTCTGGAAAAATTGGAGATAAATAATCATCAAGTGTTTTGGGTCTAGATTCTTTTTTTGATGGCATATGAGTTATATTAACATGTATAATTTGATAGTTAAAAATTAATAATTAAAAAATATTTTTATGATATTAATTGTTGGCGGGGCGGGGTACATTGGATCCCATATTAATAAAGAATTGAATAAAAAAGGTTATAAGACGGTAGTGTTTGACAATTTGTCTTCTGGGAAAAAAGAATTGGTGCAATGGGGAGAATTTTTTGAGGGAGATTTGGGTAAAATTGAAACGATTCGGGAAGTTTTTAAAAAATATCCAATCGAAGCAGTACTTCATTTTGCGGCTTTTAAAGCAGTGGGTGAATCGGTAACTGATCCTCAAAAATATTATAAAAATAATGTGGCGAATACTTTGAATTTGTTTGAAGTAATGAAGGAGAATGGAGTTAATAAATTCATTTTTTCTTCATCGGCAGCTACTTTTGGGAATCCCCAATATATTCCCATAGATGAAAAACATCCACAAAATCCGATAAATCCTTATGGTGAAACAAAATTAATAATAGAACATATAATGCGTGATTATAGTAGTGCTTACGACATGAGATATGTGGCGTTGCGATATTTCAATGCTTGTGGGGCGGATTTGGATGCCGATGTAGGTGAATGGCCAGGAAGCAGTTCAAATTTGATTCCATTAGTTTTGGATGCAGCAATTGGGAAAAGAGAAGATATAAAAGTTTTTGGGACTGATTACCCGACTAAGGATGGCACTTGTGTTCGTGATTATATTCATGTAACTGATTTGGCTGATGCTCATGTGTTAGCTTTGAAATATTTGATGGACGGAGGAAAAAGTGAAGCATTTAATTTGGGAAATGGGAAAGGTTTCTCAGTGAAAGAAGTAATCGACATGGCTAAAAAAGTAACGGGAATTGATTTTAAAGTAACAAATACGGAGCGAAGGGCTGGTGATCCACCAGAATTGGTAGCTGATGCGACCAAGGCTAAAGAAATTTTACATTGGCAACCACAATATGCTGATTTAGAAACTATTGTTTCAAGTGCATGGAAGTGGCATCAAAAAGTCTGTGAAATGATTAAACAATAGGCTATAATGAGTCATATGAAGAAAATAGCAGTAATAGGAGTTGGTTATGTTGGATTAGTTACAGGTACATGTTTGGCTGAGTTGGGAAATGAGGTTATCTGTGTAGATATTGATAAATCTCGGGTTGATGGGTTGAATAAAGGAATGATGCCAATTTATGAAAAGGGTTTGGAAGAATTAGTTAAAGAAAATACTAAACAAAAAAGATTACTTTTTACTACAGATGCGGCTAAGGCCATAAAACAAGCAGAAGTAATATTTATTGCCGTAGGTACTCCCCCAATGCCGGATGGAAGTGTAAATTTGGAATATGTAAAATCAGCCGCAGAAACAATTGGTAAAAATATGAATGGTTACAAGGTGATTATTAATAAATCAACGGTGCCAATTGGAACTGGTGATAGTGTAACAAAGATAGTTAAAGAATTTTATAAAGGTGAATTTGATGTGGTATCAAATCCGGAATTTTTGAGGGAAGGAACGGCGGTTTATGATTTTATGAATCCAGATAGAATTGTAGTGGGAACTAGTTCGGCTCAGGCAAGGAGAATATTACAAGAACTGTACAGTAATTTTGAAACAGAAAATTTGGTTTTTACTGATGTAAAAACAGCAGAAATGATTAAATATGCATCAAATGCTTTTTTAGCAACAGAAATTTCTTTTATTAACTCAATTGCTAATCTTTGTGAAAAATTGGGAGCTGATGTAGAAAAAGTGGCTCAAGGGATGATGTTGGACAAACGAATTGGGTTGAAGGCTTTCTTGCATGCGGGGGTTGGTTATGGTGGGTCATGTTTTCCTAAGGATGTCAAAGGGTTAATCCAAATTGCACAGGAAAATAATTTTAGATTTGGAATTCTTGAAGAAGTGGAAGAAACTAACAATGCCCAGAAACAGTCCTTATTAGCTAAAGTCCAAAAACTTTTGGGTCAGGATTTACATGGAAAAAATATTACTGTTTGGGGATTAGCATTTAAACCTCATACAGATGACGTGAGAGAAGCTCCGGCATTGGTGATAATTAGACAATTACTTGATAGGGGTGTAAGTGTAAAAGTATTTGATCCGATTGCCCAAGAACAGGCAAAGAAAGTTTTGGATGGTAATGTAACTTATGAAAGTGATTTGATTGAATCAGTTGAAAAAAGTGATTGTTTAGTAATTGTTACTGAATGGCCAGAATTCAAAACAGTTGATCTTAAAAAAATAAAGTCAGCTATGAAAGGTAAAAATGTTGTTGATGGTCGAAATATTTTTGATCCAAAAGAAATGGAAAAAGAAGGGTTTAACTATATATCGGTAGGAAGATGAAGATAAAACTTTTTGTTGAAAAATTTGGTTTTTACTTTTGTATATTATTTTGTGTAATTATTTATTTATTTTTGGCTTACAAAAATCCGTTTAAAGATAATAATTTAATACCAAATTTGGAACCGTATCCAGACACCCTACTCTACTCTTTTCCGGCGTGGAATTGGGTTAGGGGTAATGGTTGGAATTTAGGGGTTGGAGAAAAAATAGTGGAAATCAATGTGCCGAATACTTATGGATATTTTTTGGTACCCTTTATGAAAATATTTGGAGATATAAGAGCTTTTTATATTACTAATATATTCCTTGGGTTAGGGACAATTGTGTTTTTTGGGTTGGCTCTAAAAAATATTTTAAAGAAAAATAAATTTTTAATTATTGGGTATTTTGAAATTTTGTTAGTAACAAGTTTCTATTTTTTCAACCAGCCACAATTGGTAATGACGGAAAATGTAAATTATTTTTTGATTGCAATATTTTTATATTTAGTTTCTCGGAAATTTAAGTGGAAACAATTAGTACCAATGGTAATTTTGTTATTGATAACTTTTTGTTTAAAGAAAACCAATTTGGTTTTAGGGGGAAGTTTTTTAATTGCATTTTTAATAAAAATATTTTGGGAAAAATTACGTTCTTTGAACATTAAGAAAATATTAATATTTTTAAGTATTTTTGGATTAGCAATGATTGTTTTTTATTTGCCAAAGATTTTAAATTTGGGTAGTTCTTCTTTTAATATAAAATATTTTGTTAAAAATTTTGAGTTTTATTTTTCTTGTTTGAGTGGAAATACTTGTAGAAATTTGTGGTATTGGCAAAGGATGGT
>Ga0265297_10003441_pt1 | contig 28585 bp, 19 predicted proteins | sample Munlanlwell13791_FD_192502 | JGI IMG/M metagenome (GOLD analysis project Ga0265297, IMG submission 192502) | Leachate microbial communities from a municipal landfill in Southern Ontario, Canada - Leachate well 137-91 | ecosystem: Engineered > Solid waste > Landfill > Unclassified | place...
CGCGAACTATTCCAGAGTGCCTCACAAGCGGCCTGCGCTGTCGCCCCGCAGCATTCGGGAGCGCGACCGCAACCGTTGCCAGTACACTGGCAGACTGCTCCGCCCTGAAGAGGCCAGCATTGACCACGTTGTTCCCCGCTCACGCGGCGGCAAAACGGTGTGGGATAACTGTGTCTTGGCCAGTCGTGAGATCAACGCCAAAAAAGGCGATCGCCTGCCACACGAAGCCGGCCTGCAGTTGTTGTCCGCACCGCGCGCTCCTGCGGCATTGCCGGTCACTTGCACAATCAGGAATTGTCACGAGATCGAGGACTGGGAGCTGTTTCTGCCGAGCCGAGTGTGACTGTGAGGCAGCGAGTTCGCCATTCACTGCCCTGCTGAAGGTTGGCGGAAGGTCGCGGCCGGCACTCTGGAATAACGCTCAATGGCGGGACGCACTTCCACCCATTTTTTGTTCCATGCGTGCCACACTTGTCACGACAACGCTGCGGATTTCCCCCAAAAAAAGTGGTGCGCCCGGTAGGACTTGAACCTACGACCCTCTGATCCGTAGTCAGATGCTCTAATCCACTGAGCTACGGGCGCACCCAAAGCGGGCCAGACAATAGCAGGATGGCCCATCATTTCAACGGGGAATTTTGACGCTTCGCTCCAATGACGATATATGGCTAGAATACGGCCAATGGCATCGGAACAAACATTTGGCGCGGTTCTGCGGAATCGCGACTTCCTGAAGCTCTACATAGGCCAGTTGGGCAGCGGCATCGGCGACCGGCTGCATCAAATGGCCTTGCTCGGGGTCATCCTTCAGGTGCACGGCATCGCCAATGTGTCGGAAACGGCAAGGCTGATGTTCTTTGCCACGCTGCCCGTGCTGCTGTTCAGCCCGTTGGCGGTGGCGTGGACGGACCGTTGGAGCCGCAAGTTGACGATGGCGGCGGCGGATTTCTTGCGCGCGGGTTTTGCGTTTGCGATTCCGCTGATTCGCCACGTCGATCCGTCGGTGCAGGCGCTCTATGGCGTGGTCTTCGTGATGGGCGCCTTGGCGACGTTTCACGGGCCGGCGCGGCTGGCGGCGATGCCGCGGATCACCGAGCCGCGGTTGTTGATGGCGGCCAACTCGCTCTCCAACTCCAGCGGCGCGGTGGCCGGGTTGCTGGCGATTCCCGTGGCGGGATGGGTGGTGCAGGTGCTCGGTCCCAATCCGTGCTTCGTGATTGACGGTTTTACGTTTTTGTTTAGCGGCCTGTTGATCACGCTGATTGCGCGGAGCCTGCGGCCGGAGAGGAATGAGGAGCGTCCAGGCGAAAAAGGTTCCACGCTCCGTGATATGAAAGCGGGTGTGACCTACACGCTGGCGCATCGTGAGGCGCTGCTGCTGGTGCTGTCGGGCGCGGTGTTTGCGCTGGTGGGCGGGCTGTTGCTGGTGGAGGTGCTGGGATTTGCCACAGCGCAGTTGCGGTTGGCGGCACTCGGCGTGGGATTGCTGGTCGGCGCCGGCGGTCTTGGGATGGCGGCGGGGTTGTTTCTGGTGAGCCAGTCACAACGGCTGCGGCATCTGGCATCGCTGCCTTATCTGGCGATGATCGCCATGGGCTTTTGCATCGCGACGGTGGTGTTGACGCTGTCACCGTGGCTGGCGGGGATGGCGATGATCGGCGTGGGCGCGATGGCGGGAATGGCGTCGGTGCCGGCGGACACGCGGTTGCAGGAAATCGTGCCGGATATGCGCCGCGGTGGCGTTTTCAGTGTGAAGCAGCTGTTGGCGGCGATGGCGTTCCTATTCGCCCTTTGGCTGCAATTTGGCACCCACCTCCTGCACGAACTCCCCCCGTCGAACGTTCTGGCCGGGCTGGGCGCGCTGTGTGCTGCGGGCGGCGCGACGCTCTATGGGTTGCATCGCGCCGCCGCGCAAAATCGAACGACTTAGAGCGATTCTTTCAGTTTCTTCCGCGCATCGCTCATCGTTTCTTTGCCGGCTTCGATGGCGGCGTCGAACTGTTCCTTCTTTTCCTTGAGGGCTTGTTTGCCCTTCTCGAGCACATCGTCCACAATCTCTTCCGCCTGATCCTTCAGCTCGTCCGCTCTCTTGGCAAGAAGCTTGCGTGTTTCCTTGCCGGATTGCGGCGCGTAGAGCAATGCGACGCCTGCGCCCACGACGATGCCGGCCATGAAGGCCACCAGCACTCCACCCACGTTACTGTTTCCGTTGTCTGCCATATCAGTTCTCCTTTTCGTTTGTGATATCTTTCGTCGTCGCGCCGCCTTCGGGCCGGCGCACGAAGAATTGCAGGAAGCCGAGTATGCCCTGGAAAAACGCCCGCGCGTTGGTGAAGCCGCCCAGCACGCCGTTGCGCACGGCGCTCCGTACAAACTCCGTCGTGTTTTCCGCCTTGTCCACCCAGCCGCGCACGTCCCTGACGATCGTGCCCACGGTTTCCACTTGGTTGCGTGCGGCGTTGGAAAGCTTCTCCAGTTCGCGAAGCAGTTGCTCGCCCTTCTGCGCGAGTGCGCGCAGGTCGGTCGCAATCAAGTCCAGCTTGGCGTTGATCTTCTCCAGCAGTTGCCAGAGCTTGAACGCCGCCACGGCCGCCGCCACGGTCCAGAGGACGAGCACGAAGGCGATGACTACGAGTGCGTTGGCTGCATAGTCGGGCATAAGATGTTTGGAAACCTCCTGTAAATTTGAATATACGCTACCAGAGCATTCCGGTCTGTGCAAGCCCGGCGCGGCAATTCTTGGGGAGACGCGGGTTCTGATTTTCTTTGCCGCATCCTCAAGATCTGAGCGGCTGAAAACAGAACCGCCGGGCACACGCAGAAGCGCATGCCCGGCGGAACCAATACAGCTTTGTTGGCGAACGAGCGCCGGTTTACAGGCCCTTGGCGATCATCAACTTCACGAGATCGCCGACGCGGCAGCTATAACCCCACTCGTTGTCGTACCAGCTCACAAGCTTGAAAAAGCGCTTGTTCAACTCGATGCCGCTGCCGGCGTCGAAGATGGACGAGAGCTGGCAATGGATGAAGTCGCTGCTGACGACCTCGTCGGTGGTGTAACCGAGAATGCCCTTGAGATAAGTCTCGCTGGCCTTCTTCATCGCCGCGCTGATCTCAGCATAGCTGGTCTCCTTCACCGTGCGGACCGTGAGGTCCACGACCGAAACGGTCGGCGTCGGCACGCGGAATGCCATGCCGGTGAGCTTGCCCTTGACCTCCGGCAACACGAGGCCAACGGCCTTCGCCGCGCCGGTGGTGGAGGGGATGAGGTTAATCGAAGCGCTGCGGCCGCCCTTCCAGTCCTTCTTGCTGGGGCCGTCCACGGTCTTCTGCGTGGCGGTAAAGGAGTGGACCGTCGTCATCAAACCTTCCTCGATGCCGAAGCCTTCCTTGAGGAGGACATAAACGACCGGTGCGAGACAGTTCGTCGTGCAGGAGGCGTTGGAGACAACGTGGTGCTGGGCCGCGTTGTATTTGTCCTGGTTCACGCCCATGACGATCGTAAGGCAATCGCCCTTGGCCGGAGCGCTGATGATGACTTTCTTGGCGCCGGCGGTGAGGTGGCCTTTGGCCTTCTCGACGTCGGTGAACAAGCCGGTGGACTCGATGACGAGGTCCACGCCGAGCGCCTTCCACGGCAATTCCGCCGGGGTCTTCGCGCTGACGACCTTGATCTCTTTGCCGTTGACGACGAGCACATCGTCCTCAGCCTTGTCAGCGGCCGATTTCTTCGAGGAAACCTCGCTGTTGAAGCGGCCCTGGATGGAATCGTATTTCAGCAGGTAAGCGAGATTGTCCGCCGGGACGATATCGCCGACGGCGACGACTTCGATTTCCTTGCCGATGAGGCCCTTCTCCGCGAGCGCGCGGAAGGCCAGACGACCGATGCGTCCAAAACCATTGATTGCGACTTTGATTGCCATTGATGTCTCCTAAGTTAATTTATACGTGTTTCATGCCCGCCATTCTCTAGAAAGCGGAACCGCGGATACTATTAACGACACCCTGCCCCGTCAACGGAAAAGGCCGAAGAAACTGGGATTCTGGAAACCGTCTGGGCACCCCTTTTCCGTGCGGCCAGAGCAGTGAAGCCGATCATTTGGATTGAACGGACACCGCAGACAGGACGCCTTGTCACGGCGCGTCGGAACCCGCGGCGCCGAGGCCCATGATCTCAAACCTGTGGCCGTCGCTCTTCGGACTCTTCTCTTCGAGCAATTCGAAACGCACGCGATGGAGACCCGGCTTCAGGTCACGCGCGATGACGGTCGTGTTGCGGTAGCCGCCCCAAGTCTGGTCAAACCAGCCATCGAGAGTCACCGGCGGGGCGTCGTCCACCTGTGCCTTCGCCTTGCCCATCGCCCGGCGCACAACGAAGTGCATCGAGTAAACGAGCCGGCCGGAGATTTCGAACTCGATCACACTGCCGGGTTTCTCGCTGTGCCAGTTCTTCCAGCGCGCGTCGTAGGTCCAACCGTCGTTCTTGATCGGCTTGAGATTGCCCGCTTCCATCAGCACGGTGCGCTCAAAAAGGTCGCTCAGCAAAGGCGATGGCACTGGCTCGATCGCTCGCAGCCGGTCGTCGGCCGGCAATTCCTTCAGCACCTTGTCGAGAAAGTGCGTGACGAGTTTCGCTGCGCACTCGTGGCCGGCGTCGTTCGGATGAACCACATCGGCCATCACGGCATCCCACTTGATTCTGCCGGCTTTGATCTCCGGCCAGAGCGCGTCGCGAAAGCTGATCATCGGCAGCGCGCAGTGCGCGCCGACTTTGAAATGCCACTCCTGTGCGTTGCCGCCGCCCTGGTGCATCATGAAAAGCAGCAGCAACGCCGGTCGGCCGGGCTGGCGCAGAATCTGGCGCGTCAAACCCTCCAGCGTTTCGGCGGCCTCGCGCGTGTTGCGGTCGTTGCAGGCATATTCCGCGATGACAAAATCCGGCCGCTGCGCCAACAGATCGCGTCTGGCCCGAAGCGCGCCGTAATTCGTCCCCGTCGCGCCGATGCCGGCGTTGACAAACTTGATTTCCGCTTTCGGGAACTGTTGCCGCCACCAAGCGCCCACGAGTTCGCCATAGCGTTTCTGCGGTTTGCTTGCCTTCGCGCCCGCGGTGATGGATCCGCCGATGACGGCAACCGTCACGGTCTCTCCGCGCCGCGCTCGCGCCAGCGCGTGCTGGAGCCGGGTGAGGTTGCCTTCGCTGACAAGCGCCCGGGGGCACAAGGCGGCAAAGTCCGGCTTGTCTGACGCGTCGTTGGCTGGCGCGCTCCATGCGCCGGGCACGGCAGCGAGAAGCAATACGGCCAGCATCGAGTGATATGGATTCATGGAGAGATTCATAATTTGCTCATTGGCGAACGGACAAGGAAACGTAGCAACTCATCCGCCTGACACAAGCGCAGAAATCCCTGCCGCGCGCAGGACAATTGTCATTGACCACGGCACCGCGAAGGCTTATGCGAAAAGCGCCTTGCGAAACCAGCGTCCGCGCCCCGGAAGTGGCGCTGGAGATTGAAGCGGTGTTGATATCGACGACCCGCAGACTACTGGAAGCAAAATGAAATTCAACCACATCATCGTTGTTTTGCTGGCAATGACCGTTTGCGAAGGACTGATTGCCGCGCCCCCTGAAAGCGGATTCAAACCGCGGCTGCTACAGGTCCGATGGGATAAGACCAGCGTGCCGGTGGGTGGCTCAATCACTGTCACTTGTTGGTGGCAGAACACCGGCAATGCGCCCTGCGAGGGCGGAGAAAACGTGTTCCTTCATGTGCGTCGCGTAGGCGAAGCTGAAAACGCAGCCGGTGCGGTTCGATTCGGCGCGGACTATAGCCCGACCATCCCCACCTATCGCTGGCGTCCCGGCCGGGTCGTCACCGAATCGCAGGTGATTCGCGTGCCGGACAAGGCGCTGCCGGGCGATTATGTGCTGATGATCGGCATGTTCAATCCCCTGACCGGACAGCGGCGCGCCTTGGACCTGCCCTTGCCGCCGAAGGAGAACGCCCATCGTTACCTTGTGGCGAAGTTCCGCATCCTGCCGGCCGAAAGCAGTGCGGAGACTGCCGCGTGTACGAACACGTTCGCGCCGGTGCCATCTGTTGAGGCAGGACTGGCCGCGAAACCGGAGCGAACGATTGCGCTTGGCCAGGGTCCTTTGGCGATCGAGCTGGACGCCGCAGAGCCGCGCGTGGTCGCATGGAGGATGGGAACGGCAAAACTGTGGGGCGATCCCGAGGGCGAAGCGCCCACGGTGCAGATACTCACGGTGGCCGACAACCGCGTGCGGCCGGCTGACGCAAAACCCTTTGAAACGGCGTGGACGCTGCGCCAGGGAAAAACGAGCGCCGTCTATCGAGCCGCCGTCACCGAGGGCGGGAAACCCGCTGTCTGTTTCGATCTCACCTTCAGCGTGAAGGGCGACAAAGCGGAGGTGGGCTTGAGCAACGTCACCGAAACGAACGGCTGCCAGCTTGTCTCGCTGCAACTTGACCGTTTGGTGGCAGCCACTGATGGAGCGCGTCTGGCGCTGGCGCCCAACAGCGGCCGGCTTGTGGATCCGCGAAAGAGCGCGCCCGCCCGGCGACTGCTGTCGATGAACTGGATCACCCAGGCGCTCGCGGGCGTCGTCCACGGACGGACGATGCTGTGCGCCGCCGACATGCCGGGCGTGGACAACCGGCTGGTGGCCACCGTCGGGGACAAATGGGCTGCCTTGGGCGCATCGTTCGAGTATCGCGCGCCCGCCAAGGCTTCCATTCCCTCGTTGCGACTGACTGGACCCGAGGTCATCCGGCTGCGCTTTCTTGCGCCGCAAAACCGGCAGCCCGATTGGATGGACGGCGCCAAATTGTTGCGCGCGGAGGCGAAGACCCGGCCTCCGAAGATTTACGATCACACGTTCATCTACAAAATCTTCTGCGACTCTCCCGGCTCGAAGAGCTTTGTGACATTTGAACAAGCCGCTGACATGGTCCGGCGAATCGCCAACCTGACCGATGGCGCGCCGCAGGTCGGCTATCTGGTCGGCTGGCAGCATCACGGCCACGACACCGGTTATCCCGATGTCTTCACCATCAACCAGCGTCTTGGCGGTCTGGAGGGATTGAGGGCAGCCATCAAACGCGCGGCCGAGTGCAACGCCATCCTTTCGTTCCACGACAACTACGACGACGCCTACAAGGACAGCCCGGCGTGGAACCCGGAGTTCATTGCCTGCGGGCCGGACGGCGACCTTCTCAAAGGCGGTGTCTGGGCCGGCGGCCAATCCTACATCATGAGCTTCTACAAATACGGCACAGGCCCGGGCCGCGAACGGGTCCGGCGCACTTTGGCGATGGCGCCCATTCGCGGCTCCTATCACATCGACGTGCTCAGCGCTGTGCCGTTGCGGCGTGATTTCAATCCCACCAGCCCCGCGTCGGGCGCTGACAGCCTCCAAGGAAAAATCGCCATCGTGCGCGAGTTCAACAGGCATGGCGTGGATGTAACCAGCGAGGGTTTTTCGGCGCCCTTTGTCGGCGTCCTGGGCCACGCGTGGCACCTGATGCGCAAACGCGACACCCTCTTCGCGGGCGAAGAACGAATTCCCTTCGTGCCATTCGTCTATCACGGACGCGCCACCTACGGCGGCGGCAGACTCAACGACCTTCCCGACACGCTGCTGTACGGAGCGGCGCAGTCGGGCGATTTCGGCGGCGGCACGCCCATGAGCGAGATCACGGATCGCTACTACCTGATCGAAGTGCCGTGGCTGTTGCTGCGCCGCAGCGAGCTGACGAATTACACCGCGAGTGCCGGCATGCGGCGCGTTCATTACGGCCCGGATTCATTCATCGAAGCCACGGACGACGACCAACACTACCGGGTGGTGATCGAAGGCCGTCCGGTGGTTGTGGATGGTAATGTGTTCACGCCAAACTGGCGCGGCAACGTATGGCTCGCCTACTCGCGCACTGGAGGCAGGCTGGATTTTCCCGCGCCCAAGGGATGGACGAACGCCGCGAAGGTGAAGGCTGTCACACTCACTCCCGAAGGCGCAGGAGCGGCCGTGCCGATAACGATAGAGGGAGACCGCATTCGTTTCGAAGTGCCGGCGGCCACGCCAGTGCGGCTTCGCTATAACTGAGGGACGGGAATTTCGATCAGTGGCTCGAAGGCTGCCGAAGCGTTTCCAGTTCGGTGCCGGCATAGGCACGGCGCTTCTCTTGAAAATAGTTGTACTCGGCCTTTTCCGCGTCAGTCCACGTGTTGTGCTGCGTGTATGAACCGCAGAACGGGACGAGCAGATCCAGCCAGCAGGCGAAAGTGCGTTTCTCGTTCTCGCTGACCTTCACGCCGTGGTGGGCCGGTTCAAAACAATTCATGACCTTGCTCTTGGACGCCCCCGTATGATACGGCGGCAGCGGGCCCGTGCGGCTGCGGGGCTTCAACCACGTCATCCACGGGTTCTTGTCGGGATCGCCGGAAGTGGTGATGTTGACGTAAGACTGCGTGTAGGCGCGTTTGGGATCCACTTGTCCTGCGCCGATCAACTTTATGCTCTCCGGCTTGGCCACTTCTCCGGTCAGGCTGATTTTGCTCTTCCCGATATTCTGGTCGTTGTGGCAGCTCACGCAGTGCTTGTCGAAGATGGGCTGGATTTTCTGGACGAAACTAAAACCGTCCACCGGCGCGTTCGCATCGATCGAGCGCGGAACGTTGACCCCGAGGTAGTTCTCCACGCTGTCCGTCCACGACTGGGACGCCAGCCGTTTCAGCAGCGGATGCTCCTGGCCCGCAAAGGGCTTGAGCTTCTGGACCGGCTTGGAGAGAGCCAGCGTGGTTGTGCGGGTGGCCGGCGCCTGCGCACCCGCCTGCATCTTGTTCTCATGGCAACCGATACAGGAGAAATGCTCGCCGTTCTGGAGCGTCGACCAGCTTCGCATGGACTGGATGGTGTAGCCCTTGGCGTCGAGGACCTGGAAATAGACCGGCGTGTGCGCGGGCACCTCAAAGCTGCAACTGCCATCCGCCTCGATGTCAGCCTCGCCGAGGACATGTTTGACGTCCCAACTGCCGCTGTTCAACGAGATCGGTGTCTGGCAAAGACCGGTCTCGCACTCGCCCCCGTTCTGCCCGTAGCCCATGCGGGCGACGCGGTATTCCAGGGCGACAACGCGAATTCTTCTGGCTGTGCCGCGCGCGACACCGGCAAGGCCCGGCCCTGCATAGATGTCCTGTATGGTGTAGACCCCGCAGTTGTCCTGGGGGCGGACGAGCGACGCGAGCACCGGGGGCGGAGTGCGGGGCATGACAGGAATGGCCAGACCCGTGCCTTGCCAGTCATCGAACGCCAGGAGTTCGCGAACGCCATCGGGTTTCATGTAATAGACACCCAGCGGAGGATTGAATGGGCCGAAAGGCGGCAGATAGCCCTCCGGGCAGAATGAGCAGAAGTAATTCTCCTCATCGAACGCATAGGGGTGTGAGTATTGCGGGCCGAACTGCCCAAAAATGTCGATCTTCAGATCGAGGTGGGGTTTGGACGGATCCGGCGGCTCAGGCTTGATGAAGTCGGCTGACTCGCGCCCGGGGGTTCCGTTGAGCTTGGTGTTGACGAATTCAATGCCCTTGCCCTCCTGCATGCCCTTGGTGCGATCAATCAGGCCGAGCTTGCCCTTGTAGATGGAGTGGTGCCCGGCGATTACACCAATCGCTTTCTGCGACCCGGGGATGCCACGCGCGTGAATGATCGACGCCGGGAACATGCTGTAGTTCCCGTAGTATGCCGTCTGGGTCGTGCCGTCCGGGTTCATGGATATAAGCGGATGGGAGAACAGCGCATTGCGGTCATTGTATTCCCAGCGGGTGAAGACGATACGGCCGTCGTCGAGAATCTGGGGATTGTTCGTCATGAGCTGGTCGAACGTCAGGCGGCGGATGTTACGACCGTCGGCATCGCAGCGATAGATGTTCCCACCAGCGCGATACCAGCAATCGCTGATATGCACGTCGCGTGTCGAGGTGAAGACGATGTGACCGTCCGGAAGGAACGTGGGCTCGCAGTCGGCCACGGGCAAGGGTTTGCCGTTCTTCACAATGGGGAACGTGATCTGCTTCACCCGGCGAGTTGCCAGGTCCATCGTGTAGAGGTAGTAGGAGTCGGTCTCGAAATTGTCGCGCATGGAAAAGACAAGTGTGCGCGCGTCCCACGAAAGGTTCGGATAGCAGATGGCACCCTCGGGCTTCTCGAGCAGCACCTCATGCTTGACCGTGCCGTCCTCAAGCAGGGTTCCCATGCAGAGCTGCCCGCCCTTCTTGAAGCCGTAGGTGTAGTCGCGAATTTGCTCGTCGGGAAGGTCGTATTTTCCGGCAAGGCCCTGCATGCAGCCAAAAATGCCGTGCTTGGCATAGATGAACCGGGTGGCCTTCTCACGGACGGCCTGAAGGCGGGCCTTACGCCGGGCGGCACAAGCGTCGAGATACAGCGAGCGCCAGCGCGGATCACACGCGGCGACTTCTCCGGTGGCAAGCTCATCCAGCCGCTGCCACAACTTCTTCACCCCGGGATCGTCATTGGGAATGCGCCCCAAAACCTTCTGCACCATGGAGCTCTCTTTTTCACAGTCGCTGTTCGACGTGAAGACGCAAGCGATGTCGAGCCCGGCATCCTGATAGAGCCAGTCGCGCTCGAGGCGTTGGCGAGGGAACGCGACGTCCGGCGGATTCTTCACGGGGAAATCGGCCGGGCGGGCGTCATAGCAGGTGATTTCTGCAATCTGAATGTTCAGATGTTTCCCGTCACCCGCCGTCGGAAGCCCCACCTTGCGGCTCCAAGGGATTTGCGACTGAGGCATCCACGGCCCGGGATAACGCTGCTGGTACGAGTCGTTGACGCGCACCTTCAGGTAGCGAGTTGTAACCGCTGACCACTCCACGAAAGCGGAGTTGGAGTTAGACGTTGCGGGTAACTCCTGATTCTCCGCCAGCGGCTTGACTTGCTTTCGCCCCTGCGCGTCGGCGCAGGCGGAGATGCTCACGTTTTTCGCCAGCGTGTAGACCCAGGCATTGCGAGCCACGAAACGCATCCCGGAAACCGTCCGTTCCGATCCCAGATCCAGCACGAAGGTGGCTGTCACGGGCGGCGCCGCTTTGGGCGGATAAACCACCGTGCTCTTGCCCGTGCGCGTGTCGTCGAGCAAACAGGCGTAGGTGCCCAAGTCGCCGTCGATCATCTTCCCCACGGCATACTTCCCCGGCGGGTTCGGGTACCACTCCGCATCCGTCCACACGGCGACCGGACGGAACTCCGCCGCCGACAGCAGGCCGGCGGACAAGACCAACGGCAGGACAAGTTGCATGGCTCTAAGGATGGAAGATGAGATCATACGAGTTTTGACTCCCGCCGCCCGGTATCGCTGGCAGAGGTTTGCGACCTGTTCACCGGGAAAAAATTTCCACTTCGCGCGTTGCTCTGGCTGCATCGCTGCCGTCGTCGTGTTCATCGCTGGTTTCAGTAGCATTGTCGCCGTCGCGCCGCCCAACACAAGCGCAAACATTCCCCAGCGAGAGTTGTTTTTTCGCCTGCTTCTCCGCCATCGCCTTCACGCGGAGGCGGAGGGCCAACTCTATTTGACGTTCCCCTGGATGATTTTCAGCATTCGCGGCGAAAGAATCTTGCGGTTGTCGTCGTCAACGAGGCTGAAACGGTTTCCGTCGTTTGGCGTGCTGAGATAGTTCCAGACGCAATAGGAGATGCTGTGCTCCTTCAGAAGCAGAATGACATCGTTCATCCAATTTTCCCTCGATGTGATGTTGCAGTGCCGGATGGTCCCAAATTCACCACACCAGAGAATCTTGTCCGGATGCTTTCGAACAAAGTCGAACGCAGGTTGCATCAGTGTCCGTAGGACTCGAATGTCCATCCGGTCGAAACGAGAATAGAACGCGTCCGAACTTCCAATGAACCGCTTGAATTCTTTGTAGGGCGCAATGTCTCCCGGATAAGCCATCTTCCGGTTGTAATAAAGCGGGGCCGCCTGCAAGACCCCTCGCTGATGGGTAAACTCGAACGGCTCATAGATGTGGAAGGTGTAAATCACATTCTCGTCGTCGAAAATCTGAAGGTCCTTGAGCTTGTCACAACTGTTCCAGCACGTGCTTCCGATGACGATCTTCCGGGTCGGGTTGACTTTGCGGATCGCCTGAATCGTCCTCTCGGCCAGGCTGTTCCAAGCCTTGGGGTTCACGTTACGGACTTCGTTCATCAACTCGAAGACAATGCTGTTGTTGTCATGATAACGGCGCTCGAATTCCAGCCAGAGGGCGATGAACCGTTTCTGCAGCTCGGGGTCATCCATCAGGGAAACCGGCTCTGGAATATCACAGTAATTTCCAATCGCCTTGTGCAGATTCAGCACCACATTCACGTGGGACTGCTGGCACCATCCAATGAAGTTGTCCACGAGACGGAAGGTCCGCTCCCGATAGACACAGGGCTTCTCCTCAAGAACAATTTGGTCAAAGCCGAGGCGGATGTGATCGACACCGAATGAAGCGATGTTCCGAATGTCCGCCTGCGTGATGTAGGTCTCGAAATGTTCATAGTCGCCAGGCGAGAGGTTCAGCTTCCACTTGTCCGGCAGCACATTGAACCGCTTGTAGTTGGTCAGCCAGCCGCCGATGCCCATGCCATGTTCGAATCCGACAAACCGCTTGGACGATACCGGCCGATTGCCTTCCTTTGCCTGTGCCGTGTTCTGCGCCTGAACATGGGTTGACACCAGCCCACAACAGGCCGCCACTGCCCAGATACAGAGAATACGTCGTTTCATGTTTTCCCTTTTCTTGAAGCGGTTGATTGGAAGTGCCCGTTGAAGGGCACACGCGTCAGATTTTGTAAGGTGTGTCGAACGCGTCGCACCACCGGTAGGCGTGCAGCAACGCAAGCTCGCCTTCCTTGCCGCCCTTGCTCTTGCCGTGTTCCATCCCGAGCACGCCGTCAAACCCTTTTTCGTGGAGGTATTTGAAGATGCTGCGGTAGTTGATTTCGCCCGTCGTCGGCTCCTTGCGGCCCGGCGTGTCGCCGAGGTGATAGTGCGCAATGTAGTCCCACGCGGCCTTGATGTTGGGGATGAGGTCACCCTCGGTGATCTGCTGGTGGTAGAGATCGTTCACGATCTTGCACGAGGGGCTGTTCACCGCTTTGCAGATTTCCATCGCCTGCGGAATCTTCGTCAGGAACAGGCCCGCATGATTGCGCGGGTTCAGCGGTTCGAGCGTCATGATGCAACCGGTTGGCTCGACTTCCTTCATGATCGCCTTCAGGTTCTCGATCAGGTTGGCGGTCATCTGTTCCATCGTCATGCCCTTGAGCAGAGCGCCGGGAACGACGAGGAACCATTTGCCGTTCACCCGCTTGAGCTTCTCACAGACGCCCTTGTAGTGTTTCGCGTAGTCGGCCTTCTTATCCGTCCCGGCAACGAGGCTCTGGCCGCCAAGGGTCGTACTGCAATAGGGTCCGCCTAAAGTGATGCCAAGCTTCTCCATCTCCTTGGCCAGCTTGTCCTGCAGTTCCTGCGGCTTGTTAAGAAAACCGCCATCGAGCAACGCGGAGAAACCCGCTTCAGCCATGAAGTTCAACTGGGCGATCGGGTCCTTGCCCGCGTGCGCCTCGAAAGCGCCGAACGTCGGCGCGTATTTGAGTTTGAATTTTTTCCCGGCCGTTGCGGAAGGCGTCTGTGCCTGCGCGGCGTTGGAGGCCGCGAACAGACCGGCTGCGGTTGCGGCACCGATGCTCAAAAAGCCCCGGCGGTTCATATCCGTGTTTTGAATTGCATGCGCGTCGTGGGTGGTTTTCTTCATGCGCGTATTGTCATCAGCGCAGGCAGGAGTTCAAGCGCCAATCCTGCTTGTGGCGCAGTTGTGGATAGCCCAGGCTGCGCCTTCCGCTTCGGGAGCAATGGAGTAACGGAGTGATGAAGTTATGGAGTATTGGAGTATTGATGTGACGGATCATGCAGTAGGCCACTCCACCACTCCGCACTGTTCTCGACGCCCCCCATCGTGGCAATGTCGAGACGGCAGAGCGACAGCGCGTTCTTGCGCCCGGTGGATGAGGTGCAGCCCGGCATTGGGGATGCGCTGCGTGACCCCGTTCTTTTTTTGTTGCACAGGCGAAGAGGGGTTCTTGGGCGATGCGTTGTCCTTCCAAGGAAGCAGTCCTCGGCTCATTACGGAACACTTCGACAACACCCGCCAAACAATCGTTCATCCCATCAGGATGTGTTGATGGGAACGAACCCTGAAAATGCCTTTATCGCTTCGGAATCGCAATCGTCACGGAATACGGCGCTGATCCATTCGGAGAGTCGCAGAAGTAAAGTTCGAAACCATCTGCGGTATGCTCAAGCGCGATGACATCGCGGCCTGTGCGCTCGACAATCCTGGCCCGCGTCAAATCCACCTCCGCAGCCCAATAGCGCCAGCCGTCCGGCGTTTGAGCGAGGTGGTTCCAGTGGTTGCCGTTGAACGTGACCTTGTCGGGGCGGCCCCAGTTCTTGTGTTTATAGCGCACGTCGTCGCGGGTAAACATGAACACACCACTGCCATCCACGAGCGCGGAAATCCGCAACAACTTAACCGGCGGCCCACCGGGTTCACCTGGAAGCGCGGTTCTCGGGCCTGTAGCTGGCGGAGCGGCTCCGTAGGACGAACAAATCACACACGCAGCCAGTGCAGCGACCGCAGCCATCGTTTTTAAAGCTCTGCAATCATAGGTATTCATACACCTTCCTCCGATGTTGTTGTTGATTGCTTGCGAAGCGGCTGTATACGCCTCTTGCGGTGAGTTGCAAGGGGATTCCCGCTGAATCTTCGATACTTGCGGCGAGCAAGCTGATGGGGAGCAATGAAGTCATGCGGCACGCCACTCCAATACCCCATCACTCCACTCCGCACCGCCCGCACAGTTCTCCATCGTCGTGATGCCGGGACAATCGAAAAAGAAGGCATCCCCTGCCCCAGCCCAAGCTGGACCAGCCGCCGGGAACTTCACTGCTTGTGTTGGACCTTCAATGCTTCAATCCGCGACTTGATGTCCGGATCTTCCAGTTTCTTGCTGGGCGGATTGACTGAGATGAAGCCGGGTTCCTTGAAATGGTAGGTCTCGCTCGTGTCGCATCGGTAGGCGTGATAGACCGAGGGCGCGGGCACACCCTTCTCCATCATCGCCTTGAGCTTGTCCAAGTGGGTTTTGTAAACGTCACGCGGACAGGCGTTCTCCTTCGCACAAATGCTGGCGGCCATGCCGATGACTTCGCCGAGCATGCCCAGCGTGCGCTGGACACGAACGGCGGAAAACGCCACGTGCGAGGCACTGATGTCGCGGCCGCCCAGAAAAAGGTTTTTGACATCCCTCGCATAGAGACATCGATACGGCACCTGATAGGGTTCGACAATGCCGCGATGATAGGCACAGGAACGGAACGGTTCCTCGAACTTCTTCGCATTTTCCGGATCGGGGAAATGCAAATCCAGACTCCAGGTGATTGAACCAGTCGCATCGGGATAGGCGACACGGTTCTCGATGTCGTTCTGGGTTAGGACATGATCGCCAACAACCCGATAGCTTTCACGCTTGCCACCCAGAGGCGAAACCCAGACCAGTGTGTCAGAAGCCCACTCAGCTTTGCGGCGCGAGTGATTCTTCAAGAAGGACCAATTGGCATAGGTCACCATCAGCGCATAGTCACGGATGTATTCGGTCTCTTCGGCTTGGTTGCGGTATTGGCCGGTTTCCCATTCCCAGTCGCCACTGCGAATGTAGTAGGCATTCTCCTCATTGAAGGCAATGCCCCAATCCACATCGGGGAAAGCAGTCGGCTGGCCGGCCTTCTTCGAATACCAGATCACCGACATGCCCATGACCTGATTGTCCGCTTTTTGCGGCGCGAGGGATTCATTGAAGGCCTGGCGTGATTCGCGTCCATACATGACCGCCGCTCCCATCAGGCGCGCGACAACCGCGTCGCCGGTGCAATCGGCAAACAGTCGCGCCCTGTAACGGGTCTCGGCGCCAGTGCGAGTATTGCGGCTGATGACCGCCGTGATCTTGTGCGGATCGGCCGCGTCCTTCTCCACGGCAAAGACCCGCTCATTGATGGCAAGCTTGTAACGGCTGCGTGGACAAAGCCGGAAAACGTTCTCTTTGCGGGCGTCTTCGAAAGCCTCGGCCGGATACGCGCCAGGACCGCCCAGAATGGGCGCGATTTCCGTGACCACGCTGCCCAGTTTCATATAGGGCGCGACTTGGGCAAAACCGCCCAAACCGACGCGTATCTCTGAACTGTTGTTGCCGCCCAACACCGGCCGGTCTTGAATCAGGACCACCCGCGAACCGGTTCGTATGGCCGCGATCGCCGTGCAAGTCCCCGCCATGCCGCCGCCAACCACCGCCAGATCATACTCCACTGGATCATTCTTACAGACGATGCGCCGGATCTTCCGGCGGAAATCAGCCAGTTTCTGTTTCTCATTCTCGGGCTGTGCTTGAGCATCCATCGTCAAGTAGAGCGCGTCGCAGCGGCCGTTGAATCCCGTCAGGTCGTGCAAGGCGATTCTGGCCTCGCCCTTTTCCAAACGCGCCGTGCCCGCCTTCTGCCAATTCCAAGCGCTTCCGTTTGTTCCCAGCGTCTCAGTCAAAGTCTGTCCATTGACCAAAACCCTGAAGACGCCCGCCGGTTTGCCGCGTTTCCACGATGCTGTCCAATCCCGGGTGCGCACCCAGACAATCCACTCGCCCGGCTCGGGGATGCTGCAAACAGTCTCGGCATCCTGAACTGGAATCCCCATGCCATGAGCCATGATGTAGGCCGATCCCATTTGGTCCATCGCCTGTTGATCGATCACCCATCCGCCCAATTTGTCGAAAGACTCCGCTTCGAGGAAAAGCTCACGCTCCGCGCCCTGTAGAGCCACGGAGAACATGCAGAAACTGAGACAGAACGACAAGAAACGGAGGGATGGGAATCGGGGTTCGGGTTGCATTGTAGCCTTCGGCGCCTTCATTGGCGGTTCCGCGCCATTTTCGCTTTCCAACAGGTCAGCGCAAGCGGAAAGAACCAAACGAAGGGGAGCAGAGCGCACCGTACACGGCCAACGCGAAACCGGAGAACAGAACCAGCAAGGCACTCAACACCCATTCGCTTCGCATGAGAAACTCCACAGTTCTATTCTGCTTTCTTCAACTGTCTCAGGATATCGAGCGACTCCTTCTCAAGAATCTCGCCCGCCCGCGTGGTGAGGTAGGAATGCTCTCCGAACCAGGTTTCATAACTGCCGCCTTCGAAGGCCTTCGCCGTGGGCACATAACCGTGGGCGCCGTTGGTCTGCTCCGCGACCATTGTATGTTTGAACGGCGATCCCTTCTTGATGGCGATCCCGATTTCACAAAACAGTTCGTCAGGATTGGTCACGATCGCAAAACCGTCGCCGATGCGGATGCCGGTGAAGAAGAACGGGTAGCTCGGTTTTGCCCTCTGCATCATGTCGTTGAACGTCTTCTTGTAGTGCTCAAGTTGTGTGGGCCAATTGCGAGCGATCTCCGCTTCCTTGAGTTCCGGATGCTCGCGTCCCGGCATCTGCATTTCGCGGTATTCAATCGCCAACGTGGGCTTGGCGATGAGTTCGAGATGTCCAAGGCACCGGATGATTTCGCCACCGAGCTTTTCGCCAAAGAGACTCTTCGGCGCGCTGTAAACGGGATTCACATCGCCACAGGCACCCGCGAGAAACAGCGTGGGCACCTCATAGCCCATGTGCTTCTGTACATATTGCTGAACATCACCGGGATAATCCGCAGAGACGACAAGGTCGCGGGCATTGGCAGCGTGACAGGCGAAGTTGTATACGACCGCCTTGTATCGCCCATCTTTGCCGATCATCGCCAGTACATCGAATTCCGGATCGGCCAGGCATTCCGCCGGATATTTATCCGCTTCCCCGGGAGCCAACTGCCATCGGTTCCAAGCTTGGCCGTCTTTGATTACCCTTCGGCACTGGCTCACACCCTCCGCCCTGCCCTTCGAGGTGCCAACCCTGCAAGGTGTGAGATTGCGCACCGCCATCGCCACTGCGTCGGCAATGGGGGTCACCAGTTGGTCCTTGTAATAGGGCCACAACGGGCCGCGGTGTGTGTGGGAGGAACAAATGATGACGTGGCTGGTTGGAATGCCGGTGGTCGTCTCGACCTGCCGGCGCGCTCGCACCACACATTCCACGGGGTATTTCAACGTGTCCAGAGTGACAATGGCCACCTTCTGTCCTCCGGTTGAAAGAACCAACGCCCTCACATACAGGCGGGTGTTCACCGATGACGATTTCAATCGCGTCGGCGATCCTGCCAGTATGACGGACTCGGTGGGTGTGATATCCACAATGCCAACACCTGCATCGAGGCACCCGCCGGTTGTGTTTGCATTACCATCCCCGGCAAACACGGCAACGACGAACTGAACCAGCAGCGCGCCCGCGATCAGGACATTTCTCATAGTCATCATCGTTCAAATCCCATGCCGGAGTTCTGCCTCTTCCAGGTTGCGGAATTCGATGTGTCAGCCTTTGTTTTCCACGCCGATTACGCCAACATAAAATGCACGTGTCGCAGATGCAACGGTGGCACCGTACCTATGGTTGTGTTCATCGGTGTTCTCGGCGGCATCATAGGACTGCGCCTGAGTCACGCAAGCGCCAAGAACTGTGTGAACCATTCCCAGTTGCCTGCGAGGAGAGAATGGAGTCGTGGAGTGATGGAGTATTGCTGTGACAGATCATGCAGCGGGCCAATCCAAGACTCCAACTCCCCAACACTTCAGAACTCCAACACTCCATTCTGCAATTCTCTCACCGCTCAGGTGTGGGGTGGGAATAATCCGGTTCCATTGCGTTTACCTTTCTCGTGAGGGACTTTTTTGGTATGTTGAACGCCATGTTTCGCACGCAGGATTTGCACGTAAAAGAAATTGTGCCGCTGCTCTCGCCGCGGGCGATGCGGGCTTTGTCGCCCACACCGGAGGCGATGATCGAATTTGTGGCCAAGGCGCGGGAACGCGTCATCCGCATCCTCAAGCAGGAAGATCAGCGGATGCTCGTGGTCGTTGGGCCGTGTTCCATCCACGACGAGAGATCGGCGCTGGAATACGCCGGCCGCCTCGCGAAGCTGCAAAAGGACCTGGCCGACAGGATGGAGATCGTGATGCGCGTCTATTTTGAGAAGCCGCGCACGATCATCGGCTGGAAGGGCCTCATCAACGACCCGCACCTGGATGGTTCGCAGGACATTGAGACCGGTTTGAAGATCGCGCGGAAGCTGTTGCAGGAGATCAACGGCCTGGGCTTGCCGGCGGCGACGGAGTTTCTCGACCCGATCGTCCCGCAGTACATCGCCAATCTCATCACCTGGGCGGCCATCGGCGCGCGGACGACGGAATCGCAGACGCACCGCGAGATGGCCAGCGGCTTGTCCATGCCCGTGGGCCTGAAAAACGGCACCGACGGCAGTTTGCAGGCGGCGATCGACGCGATGGGGGCCACGGCGCATCCGCACAGTTTTCTGGGCATGAACGAAGACGGCGTGACGAGCATCGTCCGCACGAACGGCAACCCCAACGCACACATCGTGCTGCGCGGCGGCCGGACGATGACGAATTACGACCCCGCCAGCATCAAGGCGGCGGAACAGAAGTTGATTTCCGAAAAGCTGCCGCCGGTGTTGATGGTGGATTGCAGCCACGCGAATTCGGAAAAGAAATTCGCCAAACAGGAGGAAGTCTGGCGCAGCGTCATCGAACAACGCGTGGGCGGCACCCGGTCGCTGATGGGCCTGATGGTGGAAAGCCACCTGAATGAGGGCAACCAGTCCATCCCGAAGAACAAGCGCGACCTGCGCTACGGTGTGAGCATCACCGATTCCTGCGTGGGCTGGGAAACCACCGAGCGCATGTTGTGTTGGGGCTACGAGCAATTGAAGAAAGTATAAGGCGCTTCAGGACTTTCCGTAGCCAGACGGGCGCGCTTGTCCCGCTTTTTCATTTCGCGGTTTTTCCGGAACGTCACCCGCAAAGCGTCGTCAGGGGACAATGGCGTCGTTTCGCTTCAGAAGAGCCTTCAGTTCGGCGAGATCGACTTTCAGCGGAGTCGTGGCGTGTTTCACCGCCAGGGCGGCGGCAGCTCCCGCCGCCTGACCGGTTCCCATGCAGGTCGCCTGAATCCGGAGCGCGGACATCGCAAGACGGTCACTGCTGATACAACGCCCGGCCACCATCAGATGATCAACACCGAGCGGAATGAGCGCCCGGAGAGGAACCGTCGGCAGGACGCCCTCCTTCAAGTGGATGCGGATAAAATCCTTCCACAACGGTTTGTGCATGTCGATCTGGTAGCAGGCATAACAAATGGAATCTTCCCAGGTCTTGCCCGCAAGATAGTCATCGACAGTCACGACATACTCGCCCTTGACCCGCCACGTTTCCCGGACACCGACCTCCGGGAACATGGTTGTGATCATGGCGGTTTCCCCTCCGGGCAGCGAGCGGATGAATCTCAGCATTCTCAACGCCGACTGACGCCCGCGAATATTCGTCTGCGTTCGCAGGGCTGCTGTTGAATTATCGGCGTCATATATATAATTGCCGGCCTGATAGTACATCGAACTCTCGATGCCATGTCTGGCATCACCCTCGATGAGCCGGCCCTCTTTGAGCGCTTCCTCATACCTTCTCTGAAGTTCGTCCTTTCCGAGTTTCTTGAGACTGACCTCGTGTTTGATCACATAATTGAAGGAACCGGCCATGATCTCCTTTTCCCGCATGCGTTCGGCGCCTGCCAGCGCGCAGAGCGTTCCGTTGCCCGTGCAATCCACAAGCTCTTTGCAACGGATGGTCCGGGTCTCCCCCATGGCTGCGGTTGTGAGAATCCAATGGCGGGTGTTCTTTGAGTCATCATTCTTCTTCACCGACATCGGTGACTCAAAATAGCGGAGTTCGGCGCCCGCCTTCAGGCAAAGTTCCTCGGCGATGCACGCATACAATGGTGGATTGATGCGAAAGTGTTTCCGCGATCCAGGCAACTGTTTGTCATCGAGCTCGGCAGTCTTTGTGCACCATTCCCAACCGATCCCCGCAATCCGCTGTTTACCCCAAAGGGAAAACAACTCGGGAGAATTCACTCCCCCAACCGTTGCGTTGCCGCCTAATTGGGAACCAGCCTCGATGAGGATGGTCTTTGTGCCACAGCGTGCCGACTGAATCGTCGCAACAACCCCCGCCGTCCCACCACCCACAACGACCACATCGCACTCAACGGTGTCGGCGCATATCTCTGCGCTCGATAGCAACGCGAGGGCAAAACAAAGTGCTGCGGAACAATGCTTCATTTTCATCTTCATTGGTTCATCCATGTTGTCTGGGATCGCGCGTTCGAAAAACCGGTCCGATCTTCGCATTCGACACTTGCTTCGCAAGTGAAAACCCCACCGGCCACATCTCAGCGGCGAACACTTCAGTCCGAGGAAGACGCGGCGACAGATTCGATGAGCACGCCTTGGGGGTCGGCTTCCGATGCCGCGCTTTGCAGATGCAGGTAGCTGATGCCATTGCGGGTCGGGAACACGCGCGGCAGTTCATGCCATGCGTCGCCTCCGATGCTGAACCTGGCGGAGTTCTGATCCCAGCGGATCTCCAGTTCCGCCCACGTGTCCGGTTTCAAGGCAGGAACGGCGTTGATGCTTCCCGCGTGATCGAGTCGCATCACGTATTGCGCGAAACGGGAGACCACTGGATCGACCGGGTTGAACCAGCGGTCCACGAGGCATATCTGCATTCCCTTTGAGCCTTGAGGCATCCGCAAACGCAGCTTGAGACTGCCACGCTGCCAGCAGGGGAAATTCCACACGGTGCCTTCCACTTCGTGCAGAAGCCGCGGGTCGGGGTGCCGCGCTACTTGCAGCACTTCGCGTGGCAGGCCGTCCGGATGCGGAATCAGCGAGGCGCCGGCACGCCGGTTGTAGGCGCAGTGTCCGCTCACGCCGCGGAAGTTGCCGGGAACGCTCTTGAGATACTGCTGCACCGACCAGCCGCCCAGGCCATGGGCGAAATTGTCTTCCCGATGATTCTCGAGGAGCCAGTCCGGGTCGAAGATCATGAGCCGGCGGCAAAGCGGATGCTGGCCAAACGCCAGCAGTATTTTCTTCCCTGGCAATTCGACAGCCTGGGATTGGTGGATGCTTTTATCCAGCGACTCGCGATTGCCGCCGCTGGCGCGGAAATCGCCATCATTGCGGCGTTCATTGAGATACAACTCGCGGAATCCGCGCCATGTCCGGCCTTCGTCGGCAGAGATCGCCGCATGCAGCACATCGCGGTTGGTGAAGAAATCCTCCGATGTGCCTTCACGCTCGGACTTGTTCAATCCCGGCTGGGACTCATGTTTCAGCTCCGGCAGCGGAGTGGAATTGTTCCAAACCACCAGCAGCCGGCCATCGCTCATGCGAAACAGCAGCGGCATGGTAATCGTGGCGTAGAAGCGAGACGGGACCGGCGTGGTCCAGGAATTGCCACCGTCATCGGAAAACGCCTCATAGTGGCAATCCTGCGACGTGCGGATCAACATCCATAACCGGCCGTTGGAAAGCTCAACCACTGTCGGCTCACAACCGTAGTTCTGCCAGCGCACACCCTCGTGCGGCCACTCGATCTTGTGTGCAGGCGGACTGGGAAGCAACACCTCGCGCCAGGTTGCGCCATCGTCGTTTGAAAGCAGCACACCAGGTTGATTGGGACTCTCGCCGCGACGCTGGATGGGCTGCACCCACTGTCGCCGCTGTCGCAGCGCAAGCGGCAGGCGGGCCATGAATCCCATGTGGCGATTGATCAGGGAATTCGTCAGCGAGCCCTCGGGACCCTGCGGCGAGCGAAACACGAAGAAGCCGCTGCCATCGCACATATTCAACGCAGTCTGCCACGACTCCGCATCAACCCGTTTGGGTTTGCACAGAACCGTGAGAAAATCCCCTGACCACGGGCTGCGCACCATCGATCCAGCCGTCACACCAATGACCGGAACCTCACGCCAGCTCAGGCCATGATCACGGCTGGAAATGTAGACCGGCTGAAGGTGCTTGCCGGCATCGTGACGGAAACCGTAGTGGCGAATCTCGCCATCCGGCATCATCATCAACCCGCGGCAGGCGTTCTCCGGAGGGACGCCCACAACCCTCGGCGCGAAAATGCCGTGTAACATTTCGGTTGCTGGCGAATCCGAGGCGGCCAGCATTTCCGAAACCATCCCGATCGCGAGACATAGAATGGCGACCTGCCACCTCGTTCGGCTTTTCACCGGACGGGACGCGTCCTGCATTTCGGAGTCAACCCGCCGCGACGGTGATTCGTTCGTGGTGATGCGGAGTTGTTGGATCAAGTTGTTTGCGCTGTTCATGGTCGTGTGTGGAAATATGGCAACGGAGCGAGTGTATATCTTCGGACATGCGTTCTGGAAGACTTTAAGAAACGCCGCCGGCTTTCGGCGTTGACAGCATCCAGCGATCGGCACAGCATTCGATTTGAACAACCATTCATTCGAAGGAAATCGGTCATGCACAACCAACTACGCGCAGACAACTCAATCACGCGACGCAAATTCCTCAGCGGCATGGCGGTGGCTACCGCGTTCTCCATCGTGCCGCGCCACGCCGTCGCCCGCTCCGGCAAGCGCGCGCCGAGCGACACATTGAATCTGGGCTGCGTCGGTGTGGGCGGAATGCAAGGCGCGGGTGACGTGAAAAATGTCAGCAGCGAGAACATCTATGCGCTGTGCGACGTGGACGAGAATTTCCTGAACAAAGCCGCCGCGAAATACCCGAACGCGAAACTCTACCGGGATTTCCGCGAGATGTTGGACAAGGAATACAAGAACCTCGATGGCATTACCATCACCATCCCCGACCACATGCACGCCACCGTGGCGTTGCGGGCAATGGAACGCGGCCTGGCGGTTCACTGCCAGAAACCGTTGACCCAAAGCGTCTGGGAAGCGCGGCTGTTGACCAAGGCGGCCAAGAAATACAAGGTGCCCACCCAGATGGGCAATCAGGGTTATTCTTCAGTGGCCACGCGCATCGCGTGCGAGACGATTTGGAACGGCGACCTCGGCGATATCACCGAGGTGCATTCGTGGAGCGGCGGCGGATTCGCCCGTGGCATCATGGAATGGCCACCGGTCGAGGAAACGCCCAAGACGCTCAACTGGGACCTCTGGACCGGCCGCGCCCGCGAGCACACCTACAGTTCGAAGATTCATCCATGGCATTGGCGCGGATTCCTCGATTACGGCACGCAGATGATCGGCGACTGGGGCATCCACATGCTGGGGCCGGCAAACTGGGGATTGCAGCTTGGCAGTCCGACCAGCGTCCAGTGCACCGCCGTGGATGAGGTCAATCCGGTAACGTATCCGCACTACTCCTGCGTGTTCGAGTTCCCGGCGCGTCCAAACAAATACGTCAAAGCCGGCAAGATGCCGCCCATGAAGCTGTATTGGTACGAAGGCAAGATGGCCAAGACCTTCAAGCGTCCCGCCGACTTGACCGAGCAGGACCTCAAGGGATTCAACGAACTCTTCATTGGCACCAAGGGCTACATGGGCACAGGCGGGCGCGGCGAGAGTGTCCGCTTGGTTCCCGAATCCAGGATGAAAGACTGGCAAAGGCCGCGCGAAGTCATCAAACGTTCGCCCGGCCATTTCAAGGACTGGATTGAGTCCTGCAAAGGCGGCGCCCCAGCCTGCTCCAACTTCAGCATCTCCGGCCCCTACACGGAATGGATGTTGCTCGGCGCCATCAGTTGGCGGTTCCCGAACGAAAAGCTCCTTTGGGACGGCAAGAAGTTGCGGTTCACCAATAACGAAAAGGCCAACGAGTTCATCAAGCCCTACATGCGCAAGGGTTGGGAACTGAAAGACGTCAGGGCCTGAGTCGGTAGCGCGAGGCGTGCGAGATTGAAGCAGCCCTCAACGGGCGTCTCCTGCATTTGCTTACGCTGCGTCTGCTTCCCTACTTCAACAATTGCTTCACCTTCGCCTGGATGGCCTCGGCCCAGATTTCATACCCTTTTTCGTTCGGGTGCAACAGGTCGGGCATGATCTCCTTGGAAAGCGTCCCGTCGGGCTGGAGGAATTTCGCGTTGACGTCCATGAAAAACACGGTCTTGTTGTCGGCGAAGCCCTTGATGATCGCGTTCGTCGCTTCGTTTTGCTGGCGAAACTTGTCCGCGTTGCTCGCCCCGCGCGGGAAGATTGCGAGCAACAGGATTTTCGCCTTGGGGCACTTGGCCTTGAGCTTGCCAAGAATCGCCTTCACGCCATCCGCCGTCTGCTGTGCGGAACATTGGTAAACCGCGCCGTTGAGTTCTTTCTGGGGGCGGCCCTGATGACCGGTGTTGTTGGTGCCGATCATCAGCACGATGGCCTTCGGCTTGAGGCCGTCAAAGTTGCCGTGCTCCAAACGCCACAGCACGTGCTCGGTGCGGTCGCCGCCGATGCCGAAGTTGGCGGCCTTCAACGGTGCCCAATACTTTTCCCAGACAGCCTTGCCTTTGGCGCCATCCCAGCCATGGGTGATCGAATCACCGAGGAAGACAAGTTGCGCCTCACCCTTCTTGGAGATTTCGTTGAAGGATTCGTGGCGTTTCTCGGTGCCCGGGTGCAGCACGGACATGGTGGCGTAGTTCGGGGTCGTATCGGCGAAAGTGACGTTCGCCAGGCACAGCAGCGTGATGAGCAGAAGTCGAGTGTTCATAATGATGTCAGTGGCGTCATTGAAGTTGGAGCCGCGCGCCGTGGCAAGTGTATTCGTTGGGTGCCCGCCGCGTTCAGGAGAACGAATGGAGTGATGGAATATTGGAGTGTTGGAGTAATGGGAAAATGGAATCATGCAGCGGGCCACTCCAACACTCCAACACTCCAACACTCCGTTGCTCCGAAATCCCTCCCTTCGCTGGGGATGGACAATGCCCAAACGATCAGTCAACATCACCAACGGCTACCGACTGACTTTCAGGTGGCTCGAAAAGATGAGTCCGGTCGTGGATGGCCGCGGCAACCGCAAACCAAGAGGATGGCATGAAGCTGGAAAGAATCTTGAAGGATGCACGCATGACCGTTGTGCTCACCGGCCGGCTCGATGCCGCTACGGCTCCTGTTCTTGGCGAGTTGGTCGACAGGCAGCTGGAAGGCATCGCAGAACTCGTCCTGGATTTTGACGGTCTTGATTATGTCTCATCAGCCGGGCTGCGTGTCATTCTGACCGCACAACAGAAGATGAAGGCAGCCCGCGGAAGCATGGTGGTGAAGAACGTGAGCCAGACGATCGCCAGCGTTTTTGAGATGACCGGCTTTGACAGCATCGTGACTTATGAAAGGAAGCTCAGGCAACTGTCGGTCGCCGGCCTGGAGATGATCGCGAAGGGGGCAAACGGTGAATGCTACAAGGTAGATGACGAAACCGTCCTGAAACTGTACTACGACTACATAGACGAAGCGTCCGCCGCGAGAGAGAAAAAGCTGGCGAAAATGGCCTTTGTGGCCGGGGTTCCAACCGCCATTTCCTATGATGTGGTGGAGTGCGGCAACCGCAGGGGTGTCTTATATGAAATGCTGAAAGCGGACACTCTCTCGAAATACATCGAAAAGAATGTCCATCGCCTGGATGCCGTGGTTGAGATGTATGTCGGCTTCTGCAAGCAGATCCATGCCATCGTGGGTGACCCGAACACGTTTCCGGATGCCGTTACGCTCGGCTGCGGCTATATCGATGCCTGTGGCCTCTTTAACGATGGCCAGCGAGCGGCTATCAAGGAACGCCTGTTGCGCGCTGAAAGACAAAACACGCTGATCCACTGGGACCTTCATCCGGGCAATATCATGATGCAGGGAGACAGTCCCTGCTTGATTGACATGGGGGATATGGCCATCGGCACACCGTATTTCGACTTGGGACAGATCAAACAGGTCCTGCACTATTATGCAGGCATGGGTCTCTGCCAGAAGATCATCGGACTCGACGACGCGATCGCACTTCGCGTGTGGTCAAGATTTGTCGCGATCTATTTCGGCAACCCGGCCCCGGACGAGTTGGCGGCGATCGAGGAAAACATCAATTTCTACAGGGCAATCAAGAATATGTTCCTTTATCTGAGCGGCAGCGGTGGCGAAGCCATGCGTTCAAGGCGCAAGGATTTCATCTTCCAGATGCTTCCCAAGGAAATCACGGAACTGAGCTAGGCGTCTCCCTGCTGCGCCGGCCACGGGACCCGGAGCGGATTCTTCCCGGCCATCGCCCTCGGAGCAGCGCGGAACCATGGGGCAACGGAGTATTGGAGTGATGGAGTAATGGAGCAAGGCAACAAGCACCCTGTCAGGATCAGTCGGGAACAGTCCAGCATTAAGAAACACGGTGGCGAATGCTCGATGCTCCTTACCTAGGCGGATAAGGAGGATTTCCGGGGGGCGGTTCGTCTTCCTTGGTTGGAGGCGCCTCAAGGATCGCCTTACGCAGTCTCTGCAAGAACTCCAGCGGATCGCTTTTTACGGACACCATCCCACACTTGTCAGGCATGAATTCTAAGTAACTGATTTCGATCAGCGGACTGTCTATACCCTTGTAGCGCCGCACCACAATCACCACCCATGAGTTTCGTTCGGGAACCTTCTTGATGGCACTGGGCTCACGGAACTTGCTTCCAGGATCAATGTCAACTTCAGTCTCATAACGAGCCGTCTTTAGCAACTCATTCGCAAGCTCTGCATTCCCATACACACTTGCCAGCGGACGCCACACACACCGCCACTTAGTCCAGTCGATGTGAGATATGGTTTCAACACGTGCGAGAAGGCAGACCCGATCTTTCCAAAAAGACGGCTCGCCTCCCGTATACTTGGGAAGGCCGATCGCCACTGATTCGACAAACACAAGACACAGTATGACCAATAGGAGGTATCTGCTCATATGTGGGGAAGAAACCACGCGTTGCGTGCCGATGACTGCATTGTTCCCGTTGCCGCGCTCATCGTCCGCATTCTCCCCGCCCAGCCGGCCGGCACAAGCACAAAACATCCAAAGCACGATTCCAAAGACGCGAGCCGCTTTAGCTCGTGACGCCTGACTTTAAAGTCGCAACCGAATCCTCGCGGTTCTTCCGGCGCAAGCACGTAGTTGGGGTCGGCTTTGTAGCGCAACTCCAGCGGCACCTGCACCGGTGGCGTAGCAATCCGATGCAACGCGAATCACGAGTTACGGATTACGAGTCACGCCTTCTTCCGCGCCTGCTTCTCCACCATCGCCTTCACGCGGAGGCGGAGGGCGTTGAGCTTGATGAAGCCGGTGGCGTCGTCCTGGTTGTAGATGCTCTCGCCGCTTTCCATCGTCGCGATGTCGGGACGGTAGAGCGAGAGGGCGCTCTTGCGGCCGACGGTGATGATGTTGCCCTTGTAGAGCTTGAGGCGGACGGTGCCGGTGACGTTCTGCTGGCTCTCCTCGACGAGTGCCTGCAACGCG
>Ga0265297_10003442_pt1 | contig 28583 bp, 33 predicted proteins | sample Munlanlwell13791_FD_192502 | JGI IMG/M metagenome (GOLD analysis project Ga0265297, IMG submission 192502) | Leachate microbial communities from a municipal landfill in Southern Ontario, Canada - Leachate well 137-91 | ecosystem: Engineered > Solid waste > Landfill > Unclassified | place...
CAGCAACCGCAGCGGAGGTATCGAGTGCATTGGCATTGGTATCGGCAAAAATCCCGATCATCGCAGCAGGTTTGCCGTTTACCCGTCCGAAGAACTCGTAGTTTTGACTTCCAAGTTCCACACGGGCAACATCTTTTAGACGTAAGGTTGAGCCATCATTTTTGGCACGGATGATGATGTTTTGAAACTCTTCGGGAGTTGAAAAGCGCCCTTGAGAGGTAAGCTGCATGGTCCACATCTGTTCATTGGCAGTAGGCCCTTGTCCCAAACGCCCAGGAGAGACTTGGAGATTTTGATCTTTGATAGCACCTGCTATTTCGGCGGTACTGACCCCCAAAGAGGCCATTTTATCAGGGTTAAGCCAAATGCGCATAGCATAATCGCGTTGACCAAAAATCTGTGCTCGTCCGGCACCAGGGATTTTTTTGATTTCATCGAGGAGATTGGAGGAGATGTAGTTGCTGATTTGGGTATCAGTAAAACTGGCATCCGGAGAAGTAATTGCTGTAATGAGGAGAATATCCGACGTTTTTTTCTGAACACTCACCCCTAAATCTCGTGTACTTTGCGGGAGCTGTGCAATAATGGTATTGATCCGATTTTGAACATCGACGGCGGCTAAATCTTGATTTACACCGATGTTAAAAGTACAGGTAATTGTTGCACTTCCTGGGAGAGCTGCGGCCTTTGAACTCATATACATCAACCCATCCGCACCAGAGATTTGAGACTCTAGGGGGGTGAGAATGGTATTGGCGATTGTCTGTGCATCCGCACCCGGATATTGTGCACTTACGACAACTGTGGGCGGTGTAATATTAGGAAGCTGGGAAATGGGCAGACTCTTAATTGCGGCAAATCCCAATAACATGATAATCAGTGCAATAACCGCTGATAAAACAGGGCGATCGATAAAATATTTACTAAACATGATTATTTACCATTCACGATTATTTGAGCACCGGGTTTGAGTTTTGCCAAACCATCGGAGGCGACTTTCTCTCCCTCATTCACTCCGCTCTCGATCAAGACATTTTCGCCGATCCATTGGGTAGCAACAACGGGTTTGACTGTAACGGTATTGTTGGCCTCAATGCTGTACACAAACTTCCCTTTTTCGCCTGTCATAAGCGTTTTTTGAGGGACATAAAGAGCATTTTTCCACTCCATCCCTTTGACTTTTACATGAACGAATTGCCCAGGGAGGAGAAGATGGTCACGATTGTCGATGAGGGCACGATAGCTGATTGTCCCGGTCGTTGGATCGATAAAAGGGGCAATAAAATTGATTTGCCCTTTTTTATTCACAATTGTTCCGTCTCCGAGGGTGAGTTCCACTTCGTAGTGCCCCTCTTTTGGAGGAATAAGTTTACCGCTTGCAAGAGCATTTTGCCGAGCAATTTTTTGGTTTTCACTAAACGTAAAATTGATATACATTGGATCACTTTGATACATGGTGGTCAAAAGTCCATTGGCTCCTGTGGAAATATAAGTTCCGACGTCCATTTTGGATTTATCCACATAACCGCTTATCGGTGCTTTGATCGTGGTATAGCTAAGATTGAGTTTAGCTTGTTCCAATGCAGCTTTTGCACCCATCAATGCAGCGGCAGAATTGCGTTCATTTGCTGTTGCAGTATCGAGATCTTGTGCACTGGCAGCATTTGCTTGCGCCAAAGGTTTAATTCGATTATAAATTGCCATTGCATTTGTATGATTTGCATTGGCTAACTCGTACGCTGCTTTGGCGCTCTCAACAGAGTTTTTCAAATCTGATGGGTCAATGAGAAACAACACGTCTCCCTTATTAACCTTTTGCCCCTCAGTATAAACTCGTTTTTGCAAATACCCATTCACACGCGCATATACTTGAACTGTATTGAATGCCATGGTCTGACCGGTTGCTTCGAGAATCGCAGGAAAATTTCCTGATTGAACGGTAGTGATACTGACGGGGACAGGTCCTTCAGGAGGTTTTTCCATTCCTGCCGCCTTGGGGCGTTCACATCCCCCTAATGCAAGCAGTAAAGCAGAGGAAAGAGTTAGTGCAGTAAAACGGTTCATTTGGATTCCTTTAATGAGGTTTGGGGATGATTGAGGGTTTGGCACATATGGGTTAACACACGCATTGTAATTTCAAGCTCTTGTGGATCGATATCTTTGTGAAGAAAGTTGATGGCTTCACCGAGAACTTCCATTGTCGGCATTTCTAGAGCTTCACCTTGGGCAGTGAGTGTGACGAGATTGCACCGCTTATCGTTTTTATCCGTATTTCGTTGAATAAGAGAACGTTTTTCGAGCCCTGCTATCAGACGGGTAACACTGGCCTTGTCTTTACCGACAAAATCGGCAATACTTTGTTGCGTCGAGCTTTTTTCTTTCCATAGCACGACCATAACCTTAAACTGCTCAATTGTCATGTCAATTCCATGCAGTTCGAGACGACGCGAAAAAAAAGTTCGCGCAACAATAGCGGCTTGGTTAGTCAAACATCCTAACGAGTGACCGACTGGACATTCACATCGATTCATTACTTCTCCTATAGTTGACTATGCAACTAATTAACGAGAATTGTATCTCTGTGTATCTGAAATGTCAAGTAGGATTTTTTAGATAATCCAGATTAAAGGGTGATTTTTAAAACTTCTCTTAGAAGAACTTCAAGGTCTTCTTTTGTTGCCCCTGCAAACGCGTTTTCCAAAAAGCGGTGTATTCCTTTGTTCTCGTGCTGAATCAAGGGGACAATCTTGATCCCTGTAATCTCCGACATAAAATGGGAGTGATCCCCCTCTTCATACGCATGAAGAAGGATGGAGCGGGAAAAATTGTTCAGAATATGATAGTAGATGTGTAAAAATTCAGGTTCAATAACCTTTAGCCCATAAAAATGGGTGACGATACGGTTTTCATGTGTTGAGATCTGATGGACTTGAGTGGGTTTTATTGTAATGCCGATTTCTTCTTTGACTTCCCGTACCAGCGCATCTAAAAGTGATTCATTTTCATTAACCGTTCCTCCTGGAAATCCCATCCGACCATCCCAGCGATCAATCATGATGAGTGCCGGACATTTTATATGTTGCATATCATCTTTAAAATATTTCCACGGTGAAATCGATTCAACATAGATGGCTAAAAACACAGCATTTTTTTTAGGATGTTCAATCCAGCCGAAGGGAGCTCTTCGTGTTGTCATAGTTAGACTCTCAATACTATTAAAATCAAAATATTTTTAAATTAATCTCTTGAAAGTTTATCTTTATGATTCTAAAAAAGAGGTAGTTGGTAATTAAAAGCTAAATCATTACTCTAATAATACAATCATCCAAAAAAAGTTAGAATAATAGTTATCATAATTCAAGGATATGTTTTGATTCAATATTCTTTCTTATCGTTAGTACTCTCTTCGACGTTATTGTTTTCTGCTTCACTTGGTGAAGAGCAAGCCATTCAAAAGGGTTCAGCGGTTGCTGGCACTTTGGTACAAAAGCTTGGAGGTGAGTTAATAAATCAAATGCAAACGTCAGAAGCTATGGGTGCGCTTCATTTTTGTTCTCAAAATGCTCAAGTTCTTACCGATCAAGTTGGCAAAGAGTCTGACACACAAGTAAAACGGGTAAGTTTGAAAAACCGTAACCCCATTAACGGTGCTAGTTCAGAAGAGAAAGTAATTCTCAATGGCTGGGAAAAGCTTCAAAATTCAGGGAAACCACTTCCAAGTCATGAGATTAAAGCCAATGGACAATACACTTATTATAAGCCAATTTTAATTAATAATGATGTGTGTTTAAAGTGTCATGGAGAGATTGCAACCGACTCTCCTTTAGCAAAAGAGATCCTCTCAACTTATCCAGAAGACAAAGCAGTGGGGTATAAAATAGGCGATTTACGCGGGATGATTGTTGTTACTTTCCCTAGATAATCCTTTTTAATTTAAGCTTAAATATTATTTCGCTACAATTCGCAACTTTTTGTAGACTTATAGGTAAGGAATGCTAATGTACGCAATCATTAAAAATGGTGGTAAACAGTACAAAGTTCAAGAGGGTGATATCCTCTTGTTCGATAAAATGGGACTAGATCCTAAAACTGCCATCGAAATCAAAGAAGTTCTTGCTGTGAATAACGGCGAACTTCGCACTGGTACTCCATTTGTAGAGGGTGCTGTTGTTATGGCTGAAGTAATCAATGAAGGTCGTGACCGTAAAGTTGTAATTTTCAAAAAACGTCGTCGTAAAGACAGTAAAGTAAAACGTGGTTTCCGTAGAGATCACACACGTGTTCGTATCACTGCGATCAACGCGTAATAGAGTAGGAGAATAGCATGGCTCACAAAAAAGGTCAGGGTAGTACACAAAATAACCGCGATTCAGCGGGACGTAGACTTGGTGTTAAAAAATACGGTGGTGAAGTTGTACGCGCGGGTAATATTATTATTCGTCAACGTGGAACCAAAGTTCATCCAGGTAAAAATATCGGTATGGGTAAAGACCACACTTTGTATGCATTAGTTGACGGTGTTGTAGCTTTCGAGCGCAAAGACAAAAAACGCAAACAAGTTTCAGTAATACCTGCCGTTTAATCTCCCCTTTCGAGCATTTTATGCTCGATTCTTTTACTTTTTCCAAACTTTATTTTTTTAACCGTGTATTCTTTTAGTAAGATACAGTATTGAGATAATAATTTCTGTCTCACAGAGACAAGCTTTAGGGCCACACAAGGATATTCAATGTTTACTGATAGCGTAGAACTAACTCTTTCTTCAGGAAAAGGCGGCGCAGGGTGCGTTGGTTTTCGACGTGAAAAATACGTCCTTCAAGGCGGACCAAATGGCGGCGATGGTGGAAAAGGGGGTGATGTCTATTTTAAAGTAGACAATAATACCCACACTTTGGCCCATTTCCAAGGAAATAAAAATCTTAAAGCGGGTAAAGGTCAACCTGGTGCTGGATCAAATATGGCGGGAAAACAAGGTGAGCGACTTGTGGTAGTTGTCCCACCAGGAACCCAAGTTGTCGATGTTGAGACAGGTGAAATTTTGCTTGATTTACTCGAAGACGGTAAAGAAGTGCAATTTCTGACCGGCGGTCGCGGCGGACTTGGAAACGTACACTTCAAATCCTCTACCAATCAAAAGCCTATGTACGCACAACCGGGTGAACCTGAAACGGTCAGAGTTGTTAAGCTTGAGCTTAAGCTTATTGCAGATGTCGGTCTTGTCGGATTCCCGAATGTCGGAAAATCGACGCTGATCTCTACGGTTTCTAATGCCCGTCCAGAAGTGGCAAACTATGAATTTACAACCCTTACGCCAAAACTCGGTCAAATCAATATTGATTACGATTCGTACATTATGGCGGACATTCCAGGAATTATCGGCGGTGCATCTGAGGGTAAAGGGTTGGGTCTAAAATTTTTGCGCCACATTGAGCGAACAAAAACTTTGCTCTTTATGATTGATTTGGCATCGTATCATGAGCTGGAATATCAGTATGAGACACTTAAAAAAGAATTAGTAGCCTTTTCCCCATTATTGGCTGAACGTAATTATGCTATCGCATTGACACGTGCGGATGCTATGAGCCCTGAAGACGCCATTGAAAAAACCAATGCATTTTTGAAGCTTGTTTCATTGGATGCGGTGAAAAAAAGTCGTTTTGGATTTAGCAGTGATTACCCTGTTTATGAGCAAGAGAGTTTTGATGTAGGGTTTTACGATAAAACATTACCCGCTTTTATCGTTCCTATCTCGTCGGCGATTGCACTTAATATTAAACCGTTAACGTACGCACTTTATCAAATGGTTGTGTCGGAGCGCAAATGAAACGCATCGTTTTAAAGGTCGGAAGTGCGGTTCTTAGTGAGCAAAATCGAATTGCAAAAGATCGTATGCAAGCATTGGTCGATTTCATCGCTGAGCTTAAAGCCAAATATGAAGTAATTCTAGTTTCATCAGGTGCCGTAGCTGCAGGTTATACGGAGTTAAAGCTTGATAAAAAAATTCTTGCCAACAAACAAGCGCTTGCCTCTATTGGTCAGCCAATATTGATGAACAAATACCGTAAAATGTTTGAACATCATAATCTCATCCCCTCACAAATTCTAGTAACTGCCGCCAATTTTAATACTGCAGAAGAGTCTCAAAAAGCCAAAGACACCATCGAAACCCTCCTTGCACACAATGTTGTTCCCATTATTAACGAAAATGATGCAACGGCAACGGAGGAGTTGGTGTTGGGAGATAATGATCAGCTCTCTGCGTACGCGACACACCATTTTGGTGCCGATATGCTCATTATTCTCTCCGATATTGATGCTTATTACGACAAAGACCCCAGAACTCATGTGGATGCTGCAGTACGCTCACGCATTGAGTCCATTACGGAAGAAGAGCTGATTATGGAGGTTACCCCCAATCATAATTTTGCAACAGGGGGAATCGTCACTAAGCTCAAAGCAGCCGATTTTCTACTTAAGCGCGGTGGTTCGATGTTCTTGGCAAGCGGTTTTGATTTGAGCGATGCACGCTCTTTTTTATTGGATGAGTTCCACAAAGGCGGAAGTCTATTTAAAGGTGTGGAGCTTTAATGACACGTATCATTTTTATGGGAACGCCTGAGTATGCAACCCATATTTTACGGACTTTGACGGATGCCAATGATGTAGAAGTGGTAGCGGTTTATACGCAGCCGGATAAGCCTGTAGGACGTAAAGCCCTCTTAACCGCTCCCAGTGTAAAAGTTTTCGCGTCAGAAAAAAATATCCCCATTTATCAGCCTAACCGTTTGCGTGATGAGGACGTTGTAAAGCAGCTCTTAACTATTCCCTGTGATTTGATTGTTGTCGCAGCGTATGGACAGATATTACCCAAAGCAATTTTAGACTACGTACCGTGTATTAATCTTCATGCATCCATTCTCCCGTACTATCGCGGTGCAAGTCCAATTCAACAAGCGCTTCTTAATGATGATAAAATAAGCGGTGTTACGGCTATGTGGATGGATGAGGGGCTTGATACGGGAGCAATCATTCAAACAATGACGTTAGAAATTTCCCCCGATGAGATGGTAGAATCATTATATACACGATTGACCGCTATGGCGTGCGATTTGACACTGGAAGTGATACGTACTTGGGATCGAAAAACTGCTGTTATGCAAGAGAATGCAAAAGCATCGCATTGTAAGAAAATCTCCAAATCAGACGGATTGATTACTTTTGATGATGCGCGTGAAATACACAATCGCTATCGTGCTTTTACTCCGTGGCCGGGGATATTTACCGAGTCTGGATTAAAGATTAAAAAACTTATTCTTGAAGAAGACCAGAGTGTGGGAAATGCAGGAGAGATTATCGCTATTGATGCGGTCAGCATTGTGATTCAATGCACTAAAGGATCTCTTCGAGTGACTACGTTACAAGCCCCTTCAAAACAAGAGACCTCTTCGGTGGCGTATTTAAACGGGAAGCGATTGGTTTGTGGAAATATTCTGGTTTAAGGAGATTGACTCTACCCAAGGGTATCTTCTCGAGGCACTTAAAAATAAGAGGTTAAAATCCCCCGTCTGCATAGGTGCCACAATGCAAACTCACGGACGAGGATCACGCGGTAATAGCTGGATAGGTGAAGAGGGAAACTTTTTTATCTCCTTTGCGATTGAACGCTCGATGTTGCCCGATGATCTTTTACTTGAATCTTCTTCGATTTATTTTGCTTATATTCTCAAAGAAGTGTTAGCCGATTTAGGTTCAAAAGTTTGGTTGAAATGGCCGAATGATTTTTATTTAGGGAAACAAAAATTGGGGGGGTTGATTACTAATTTAGCAGGGGAATCCCTTGTCTGTGGAGTTGGAATCAATTTGATAAATGCCCCTGTGTCTTTTGCAGCGATTGATATAGAGATTTCTCCTGAAGAGTTAAGTAATCTTTATATATCACACCTAAAATCTTTTCCAGCATGGAAGCAGATATTTAGTAAGTTCCAGTTAGAATTTGAAAGAAGTAAATCTTTTTCAACACACTCCAATAACACAACAATTGAATTGAAAGATGCTGTCTTATGTGAAGACGGTTCCCTTGAATGCAATGGACAAAGGATATATAGTTTACGATGAGCGAAGTAATTGTAATTGCAAACCAAAAAGGGGGCGTTGGTAAAACAACGACTGCTGTAAATCTAGCTGCTTCTTTAGCTGTTGCTGAAAAAAGAGTGCTGTTGATCGATGCCGATCCTCAAGCCAATGCGACTACTTCTTTGGGCTATCACCGTAACAACTATGAATTTAATATTTATCATGTTCTTATCGGGGCCAAAAAATTACGTGAAATTATCCTAAAAACAGCGTTGCCAAAGCTTTTTATCGCTCCCTCAAATATTGGTCTTGTCGGTATTGAAAAAGAGTATTATGATGCAGCCAATGCCAAGGGGCGAGAGCTTATTTTAAAACGTGCGATTGCGCAGGTAAAAGATGATTACGATTATATTATTATTGACTCTCCTCCGGCTCTTGGACCCATGACGATTAATGCTCTTTCAGCGTCTAATTCGGTCATTATCCCAATCCAGTGTGAGTTTTTTGCACTCGAAGGGTTGGCGCAGTTACTCAATACCGTAAAATTGGTACGTAAAACAATCAATCCAAAGCTTACCATCAAAGGGTTTTTACCCACAATGTACAGTGCTCAAAACAATCTTTCTCGTCAGGTATTTGCCGATTTGCGCCAACATTTTCAGAGTAAACTATTCAAGTCCAGTGAAGACAACTTTATTGTTATTCCTCGTAATGTAAAGCTTGCAGAATCACCAAGTTTTGGCAAACCTGCTATTTTGTATGATGTAAAATCTAGCGGTTCAATAGCGTATCAAGATTTAGCATACGCCATTATCGCATAAAGGGGTATTTATGGCAAAAGCATCCGCATTAGGGCGTGGTTTAGGGGCATTACTCAGCGAAATCGAAGAAGCGTATGACAATGAACTTCCAAAAAAAGGGGGAGTCGAAGAGATAGCATTGGCTAAAATTCGTCCTAACCCCTATCAGCCTCGAAAACATTTTGATCCTGAGTCACTAGCAGAGCTTTCTGAATCGATTAAAACACACGGACTGTTACAGCCGATTGTGGTTAAAGAGGATCTTGACGGCTATATTTTAATTGCCGGAGAACGACGGCTTCGTGCGAGTAAACTTGCAAAGCTTAAAACCATAAAAGCAATTATTGTTTCGGTGAGCGATGAGCAAATGCGCCAACATGCTCTTATTGAAAATATTCAGCGTGATGAGCTCAATGCGATTGATTTAGCACAAGCGTATCAAGAGTTGATTGAAATTCATGAATTAACCCATGAACAGCTTTCATCAACAGTTCATAAGAGCCGTGCGCAAATTACCAATACTCTTCGTTTACTACAGTTGGGTGACAAAGGCCGAAAAGCCTTGATTGAGGGTAAGATAAGTGCGGGTCATGCAAAAGTGGTTGTTGGACTTGAAGAAAAAGAGCAGGTTCTTATTATTGATTCGATCATTGGACAAAAGCTTAGTGTACGTGATGTAGAGCAAATGGTTAAAAAAATTAGAACGAGTGATAGCATCTCTTCCCATGATATGAATAAATTGCATGAACTTGATTTTAAAAGATTGCAACTCTTTTTAGAGCAAATGGGTTTAAAATCAACCAAAAAAGGATCAAAGCTTACCATCGATTTTGATGATAATGAGCAAATTGATACATTTTTATCCACACTTTCGTCATAAAACTCTCCGTTTAACTGTCCCTTCAATTTAAGAGTTGTATAATCACGTAACTTTTAGGAGGTGGTATGTTAGATATAAGTCCGATGCTGTTAGCCAGCACACTGATTGTCTTCCTTGTCCTTATTGCCGCTCTAAATAGTTTGCTTTATAAACCTCTTTTCAGTTATATGGAAAAAAGAGATGCAGATATTAAAAAAGATCTTGAAGAAGTTGGTAACAATGACTCTGAGATTGCTGCATTTCATGCTACTGCTGAAAAGATTATTAATGATGGCAAACTACAAGCGCACGCAATGAGAGAAAAAGTTGTTGCAGAAGCCAAAGCCTTGGCGAGTAACAAAATTGAAGCAAAACGTGCTGAGCTAGCATTAGAGTATGCACAGTTCGAAGAGGCGATGTCCGAAGAGCGTTCACGATTAAGTGGGGCACTTCGATTGGAAGTACCTAATTTTCAAGCGGCAGTTTCTGCTAAGCTTCATCAGATATAAGGAGAGTCTATGGGTAAAATAGTAATAACTGTATTAATGCTTAGCGTATATCTCTTTGGGTCTGATGCAGCGGCTGAGGGTTCAACGGATATCGTTCAACGAACCGTCAACTTCCTTGTATTCGCGGGTATTCTTTACTATCTTTTGGCTGAACCTATCAAAAATTATTTTGGTGGTCGAAGTGCGGGTATTGCAAGTGAGCTTGAAAAAGTTCAAGAGCGTCTCCGTGAGTCAAAGCGTCTTAAAGATGCTGCTGAGCTAAAGATTGAAGAAGCAACACGTTTTGTCAATGAGCTTGCTGAAGCGACAAAAAAAGAGTGCAAAATTTTGAGTGATAAAGTTATGTCTCAGTGTGATCAAGATACCGATATAATGCAAAAGCAAAGCAATGCATTAATGGATCTTGAGAAGCGTCAAATGGTACGTAGCGTTGTCAATGAAGTTATGGGTGACGTTATGTCTGCTAGTGATGCTAGCATGGGCAGCGAAGCTATGACCGATATTTTGAAAAAGAAGGTGGCGTAAATGAAGCAAGAAATGATTGCTAAACGTTACGTTCAGTCTCTTGTTGCAATTTTAGATTCATCGTCACTGGATAACACTTCTGATCTTTTTGCTGTTTTAGCAACTGCTTTTGATGATTCAAAATTTCTTCAAATTATGAACAGCAATGATATTGCATCTTCCGCAAAAACTACTTTAATTCTTGGAATGGTAGAGAATGCGAAGAGCAGTGAAATCAATAACCTTATTAAGCTTTTGGGTGAAAATGGGCGTTTAGTATTAATTCCAGCTATTGCAAAAGAGTTAAAACGTCAAATTGGATCAATTAAGCGTGTTTATACCGGTCGAATTTACAGTGTTTCCAAAATCGATCAAACAACAATCGATTCTATTTCACGTGATCTTGGAACGAAGATGGGTGCTATTATCTCTTTGGAGTTCGTAGCTTCAGAGTGTGATGGTGTCCGTGTTGTCGTAGATGGTCTCAATGTTGAAATCGATTTTTCAAAAAGCCGTCTTAATGCTCAAATTACTGAGCACATTTTAAAAGCAATTTAACCCTCGCGAAAGGAGAAACTAGTGGTAGCAAAAGTACAAGCAGATGAAATCAGTTCAATCATAAAAGAAAGAATTGGCAATTTCGAACTTAATGTGGATATTAATGAAACCGGTAAAATCGTCTCATATGGAGATGGCATTGCCCAAGTATACGGCTTAAATAATATTATGGCCGGTGAAATGGTTGAATTCGAAGACGGGACTCAAGGTCTTGCAATGAATCTCGAGGAGAGCAGTGTTGGTATCGTTGTTCTCGGTCGTGCTAAATTACTTCGTGAAGGTATGAGCGTTAAACGTCTTGGACGTTTATTGCAAGTTCCTGTCGGTGATGCACTTCTTGGGCGTGTTGTGAATGCTCTTGGCGAGCCAATTGATGGAAAAGGACCGATTGAAACAACTCAAAGTCGTTTTATTGAAGAAAAAGCTCCGGGCATTATGGCGCGTAAATCAGTACACGAGCCAATGGCAACCGGTATTAAATCAATTGACTGTCTTGTTCCAATCGGACGGGGTCAACGTGAACTTATCATCGGTGACCGTCAAACGGGTAAAACAACGGTTGCTCTTGATGCGATTATAAACCAAAAAGGTAACGGAGTTGTTTGTATCTACGTTGCTATCGGTCAAAAAGAATCAACAGTAGCACAAGTTATTCGCCGTCTTGAAGAAGCGGGTGCGATGGAGTATACGATTATCGTTGCTGCATCTGCTTCAGAAGCTGCAGCACTTCAATTCCTTGCACCGTATACCGGTGTAACGATGGGTGAATTCTTCCGTGATTCAGCACGCCATGGTTTGATTGTTTATGATGATCTCTCTAAGCATGCAGTAGCATATCGTGAAATGTCATTGATCCTTCGTCGTCCTCCGGGTCGTGAAGCGTATCCAGGGGATGTTTTCTATATCCATTCACGTCTTTTAGAGCGTGCTGCTAAATTGTGTGACGAGTTGGGTGCAGGTTCTTTGACCGCTCTTCCAATTATTGAAACTCAAGCGGGCGACGTTGCGGCGTATATCCCAACCAACGTTATTTCGATCACCGATGGTCAGATTTTCTTGGAAACTGATTTATTCAATGCGGGTATCCGTCCTGCGATCAACGTAGGTCTTTCTGTATCTCGTGTTGGTGGTGCTGCTCAAATCAAAGCAACGAAACAAGTTGCCGGAACATTGCGTCTTGATTTGGCACAATACCGTGAACTTCAAGCATTTGCTCAGTTTGCTTCGGATTTGGATGAAGTAAGCCGTAAACAGCTTGAGCGTGGTCAACGTATGGTGGAAGTTTTGAAACAGCCTCCATATTCTCCGATTTCAGCTGAGAAACAAGCATTGATCATCTTCGCAGGTAATGAAGGATATCTTGATAACCTTCCAGCGTCTGCTGTTGTTAAATTTGAAGCGGATCTTTATCCATTCATTGATGCAAGTTATCCACAGATTCTAGAGAACATTCGTTCAACATCAAAAATTGATGATGAAACGATGGGAATGATGAAAAAAGCGATCGAAGAGTTTAAAACTACTTTCGTTGCTAACTAAGGATTCTCATGGCTAACTTGAAAGAGATTCAACGACAGATCAAGAGTGTTTCGAATACGCAAAAAACTACACGTGCAATGAAATTGGTCTCTACGGCCAAACTTCGCCGTGCAGAAGAACTTGCGAAACGTTCACGTCTGTTTGCTCAAAAAACGAATCAAGTTATCGCTGAAATCGCAAGTCGTATCCAATGCAATAAAGTTGGCGGAATTCAAAGCCGTTGTTTTGTTCAAAACGATACGCCAAAAACGATCGATATTATTTTTGTAACAGCGGATAAAGGTCTTTGCGGTGGTTTTAACATGCAAACGATCAAAGCGGTTAAGCGCTTAATGACGGAGTACAAAAATAAGGATGTAAACATTCGTGTTCGCGGTATTGGTAAAAAAGGGGTTGAATATTTTACATTTAATCAAGTTGAATTGCTTGATGCGGTAAAAAATCTCAGCTCCGCACCCGATATGCAGCGTTCAAGTGAGTTTATGACCCGATCGATTACAGATTTCAATGATGGAATTGTCGATGCTGTTTATCTTGTTTATAACGGGTATAAAAATGTTATAACCCAAGAGTTACATGTTAATCGACTTTTACCTGTGATGATCGAAGATTTCGATTGCGAGAAAGCTAGCAATAGCGTTCTTGAACTTGAAGCGCATGATGAAGAAAAAATGCTCGATTCATTGGTTGTAAAATACGCTGAGTACAATATGTATTATGCCTTGATTGATTCGGTTGCAGCAGAACACAGTGCTCGTATGCAAGCGATGGATGCGGCGACAAATAATGCAAAACAAATGGTTAAATCGTTGACTGTCAAGTTTAACAAAGCACGACAAGAAGCGATTACGACAGAACTTATCGAGATTATCAGCGGCGTCGAGTCGATGAAATAATTATGGAGGATAGAATGATTGGTAAAATTGCTCAAGTAATTGGTCCGGTTGTTGACGTTGATTTTGAAGGTTACCTTCCAGCAATCAACGAAGCGATCGAAGTAAATGTTAGTGTTGAAGGCAATACAACGCGTCTTGTATTAGAAGTAGCAGCACACCTTGGTAATGGTCGTGTTCGTACCATCGCTATGGATATGTCTGAAGGCTTGGTTCGTGGAATGGCAGCACATGCTACTGGAAACCCGATCAAAGTTCCTGTAGGGGAAAAAGTTCTTGGACGTATTTTTAACGTTATCGGTGAAACCATCGATGGCGGCGATCAAGTTACGGATTGTGAAACATGGTCTATTCACCGTGATCCTCCACCGCTTATTGAGCAAAGTACAAAAACAGAAATGTTTGAAACGGGTATCAAAGTTGTTGACCTTTTGGCTCCCTATTCAAAAGGTGGTAAAGTCGGTCTCTTCGGTGGTGCCGGTGTTGGTAAAACCGTTATTATCATGGAGCTTATCCACAACGTTGCACATGGTCATGATGGACTTTCTGTATTCGCGGGTGTTGGTGAGCGTACACGTGAGGGGAATGACCTTTATCATGAGATGAAAGAGTCAAATGTTTTGGATAAAGTAGCTCTGTGCTACGGTCAAATGTCTGAGCCTCCTGGAGCACGTAACCGTATTGCGTTGACCGGTATTACAATGGCGGAGTATTTCCGTGATGAAAAAGGGCTTGATGTATTGATGTTTATCGATAATATCTTCCGTTTTGCACAATCAGGTTCTGAAATGTCAGCGCTTTTGGGACGTATCCCATCGGCCGTTGGTTATCAACCGACTTTGGCTCGTGAAATGGGTGCATTACAAGACCGTATTACATCAACAAAAAAAGGTTCAATCACTTCGGTTCAAGCGGTATACGTACCTGCGGATGACTTGACGGATCCAGCTCCTGCCTCTGTATTTGCACACCTCGATGCGACAACGGTTCTTAACCGTAAAATCGCTGAAAAAGGGATTTATCCTGCGGTGGATCCATTGGATTCAACATCACGTTTGCTTGATCCGCAAATCATCGGTGAAGAGCATTACAATGTTGCTCGCGGTGTTCAAAAAATGTTGCAAAAATACAAAGATTTGCAAGATATTATTGCAATTCTTGGTATGGACGAACTTTCAGAAGAGGATAAATCGGTTGTTGAGCGTGCACGTAAAATCGAGAAATTCCTTTCTCAGCCGTTCTTCGTTGCGGAAGTATTTACAGGTTCTCCAGGTAAATATGTTTCACTTGAAGAGACCATTAAAGGTTTCAAAGGTATTTTGAGCGGCGAGTACGATCATTTACCAGAGAGTGCTTTCTATATGGTTGGTGATATGAACGAAGCGATTGAAAAAGCTGCAAAACAGAAAAGCAAGTAATTGCTTTTTAAAGGAATGAAATGGATACTCTAGATTTAGAAGTGCTAACCCCAAATGGTTCTATCTTCCAAGGTCCTGTTATTAGTGTAACGGTTCCAGGTGAAGAGGGTGAGTTTGGTGTTCTTTCCGGGCACGTAGCATTGACGACACTTCTTAAAGCGGGTGTTATTGATATTATTCAAGAGAATGGAAAAAAAGAGTCCATCGTGGTAAACTGGGGTGTGGTTCAAATTGCTAATAATTTAGTAACAGTTCTTGTAGATGGTGCTGTTGCTATTCGTGGTGACAGTGAGAGTGATATGGCAAAAGCTCTTGATGAAGCCAAGGCTCTTATTGACAGTGTTGCAGATTCGTCAGCTATGATTGCTTCTGTTTCAGCTCGTATTGAGTCTGCTGCTCACTCTTCTTTGTTATAACGCTCATGTTGGAGCTTTTTTCTGACTTTATTGCAAAAAGCCATCCGGTAACACTTGGTGTGTTACTGGTGCTCTCTCTTTACTTTATACTTATTAATTGGGTTTTTATTTATCGTTGGATCTCTTTAAATGAATGGATTGATGTTGAAAATGAATCACTTGAAACACTTCTTTTAGGATCTGATCGAATAAATGATCGCTCTTTTTTGGCCCATTTTGTTAAATCTGACAATCCCTTGACAAAATCATTGTTTGACTTAGCGCACTATGCGTCGACCAAAGAGGCAACTAAAGGGTTGACGGTATTGTCTATTGTCGCTTCTACTACCCCTTTTATTGGTTTATTTGGGACGGTTATTTCAATCTTGGATACGTTTAAACATATTGGTGGATCAAACGGAACTATGAATATTATTGCTTCGGGAGTTTCAGATGCACTTGTTGCTACCGCATCGGGTATTTTTGTTGCTATTTTTGCGTACACGTATCATCAAATTTTAAAACGTCAGTCATTTGAATTGGTTGGTTTAATACGAATGCAAAGCGATTCACTTCTTTCAAAAGAGTCTCAATAATGTTTGATTGGGATGAGAAACCAGAACTTAACATTACTCCCCTTGTGGATGTAATGTTGGTACTATTGGCGATTTTGATGGTTATTTCTCCCAATATTGTGTATGAGGAACTTATCAATCTTCCTAAGGGTTCGGCACAAACCGAAGTAAAAGAGAAAAAAGAGATTGAAATTGTTATTACAGATTCCAAACACATTACGGTAAATAAGCAGCCGTTTGATTTTGCTACCTTTAATGATAACTTTGCCCTTTTTTCAAATCAATTTCCACGTGAAAGTGTGGTTCGAATCAGTGCAGATAAAAGCCTTGAATACGGTGATGTTATGGGAGTAATGAGCGGCGTTAAGCGCTCAGGACTAACCAATATTTCTCTTGCTACGAGCAATTAATCTTCCATGCCCGCAGATAATAATCGTCTTTTTATTTTTAGTGGAATCGCCTCTTTTTTACTGTTTAGTATGGTTCTTTTTATTATTGCTTGGCAAGCCAGATTGGTAAAGCCCCTCTCTTTCGCATCGGTTAAGAGTGACGTGATTTCAATTTCACTTGATCCTCAAATATCTGCGGATACGAAATCTCAGGAGCAAACTTCAGAGGAAAAACTGCCGATAGAGCCTGTAGTAGAAAAAAATCTTAAACCAAAAGAAGAGAAAAAATCCCCTCCGGAAATTACGGATCTTTTTTCGAGTATTAAAGTGATCCATTCGCCTAAAGAGTCCAAACAAAATGCCAAAGAGCTTTCAGAACTGAGTGCTTTAGAAGAAAAAGTTCTCTCAACAAAACGGTCGTCACAACTGTTTGAAAAGGCAAAAAATCTCGATTTGGTGAAGCCCGGTGTCAAAATGGTTGCCGCATCAAGCGGACCTGAGGTTGATAAATATAAAGCTAAAATTCAGGGAATTATTTATGCCCATTTCCATCCCCCATCTGGGACAGAGGGATTTAGTGCGCGCGTACGTATAGAATTAAGTCCAGATGGAAAGCTTACCTCTTTTCGTGTGATAAGTTATTCGGGAAGTAGGATATTCAATGCTGAAGTTGATTGGTTAAAGGAGCGATTACGTCAAGCAGAGCTCCCTCAAAATCCTGATGGTATTGAGGCTACTTTTGAAATTATTTTGACGGCTAAGGATTAATATGCGTTATTGGATACTATTTATTTTATCGATCATTACCGTATGGGGTACGGATACCACGCTTGAAGTGACTAAAAATGTCGGGGCTCTTCCTAAGTTTGTGATCGAAGACGGGAGTGTTGTTTCGGGATTGGAAACGAAAAAATTTCATAAAATGTTGAGTGCTGATATGAAAGTCGTATCTTTATTTGAGGTAGATGATACGTATGCGGTGCAAACTTTTGAGAGTTCACAGCCTTCGTTATCCCATAAAGAGGCAGGATATATACTTCGGTATCGTTTGGTGAATGATGGAAATGGCGGGTTTAAGGCGGAGGTTAAATTACTTCAAAACAGCCTAGAGCTTTTTACTAAAACCTATCTCTTAAAACAAAGCGAGATGTTAGTTTTCCTCTCTCATTCCATTGCGTACGATATCAATGCAAAAATGGGTGGAGCACCTTTGGAGTGGATGAAGCGCAAGGTATTGTTGGTTCGACTTAGCGGGGCAAGACGTTCTGAGATTGTTGCTGCTGATTATACCCTTGCGTATCAAAAAGTAATTTTGAGCGGTGGGATGTATGGTTTTGCCAAATGGGCAAATCGTGAGCAGACAGACTTTTATTATACAGCATTGAGCGATTTTAAACCTACGATTTATAAAGCGAATTTGGCATCAGGGGTTAAACGCTCTATTGTCTCGTCGGATGGGATGGCGGTATGCTCGGATGTGAGTGAAGATGGGTCTAAATTGCTATTGACATTAGCACCCAATGGACAACCGGATATTTACCTTTATGATTTAATGACCAATGAGAAAAAAAGAGTTACAGATTATTCGGGAATCGATGTAAATGGTCAGTTCATGGGAAGCGATACCATAGCTTTTGTATCGAATCGTTTTGGAAATCCTAATATATTTTCAAAAAAAATTGATAGCAGCGCTATTAACCAATTGGTTTATGAGGGAAAAAACAATTCGTCGTTTACAACGTATCGGCATTTATTGGTATATAAAACACGGGATGGTGATGGGTTCGATTTACGCTTGGCATCCTTGAATAATAGCGGAAGCAGACGGCTAACGAGCAGTGGGGATAATGATTATCCGAGATTTTCATACGATGGTGAAGCCGTTTTGCATATCAAACAAGAAGGCTCTCGAAGTTTGGTGGGTATTATTCGGCTGGGGCTCAATAAAAGTTTTACCTTCCCTCTTCATGTTGGCCGAATACAATCTCTCGATTGGTAATTTACCTTTTTTTGGTATACTTCACTATTGATAATCTAAAGGGGTTTTAAATGAAACGTATAGCGTATATGAGTGCAATTTTAGCACTATTGGTATTTAGTGGATGTTCAAGCAAGGAGCCGACAATTGATGCAACAGCGAATGGAAGCGTCTCAGGCAATGGCGGTGCAAATCAAATGCCGACAACCCAAAGTTCTACAGGAGATAATGTAGCCGTTATTGCTCCTGTTACCAATGCCAATGCAGCAGATACGAGTGCAAGTACTGGTGCCAGTGGTGCTGATAGTGCAAAAGCACAAGGGATAACTAGCATTTTATTTGATTACGATAAGTTTGATATTCGTGACGATATGCAAGAGAATCTAAAAATAAATAGCGGATTGGTTAAAAATAAAACCTTCAAACTTGAAGGTAACTGTGATGAGTTCGGCAGTGATGAGTACAACTTCGCACTTGGATTAAAACGTGCTAATGCGGTTAAAACAGCACTGGTTAATGAAGGTATCAGTGCAGATTCTATCAGTATGACCAGTTTAGGTGAAGGCAATCCTATCTGTTTGGAAAAAACACAAGAGTGTTGGGCTAAAAATCGCCGTGTTGATTTCAAGCTTCCGTAAATGCGTTCTTTTGTAGCCATCTCGCTTCTATCTTCTCTTTTATGTGCATCAGAACCTTCGGTTTTTGGTGCGGGAGATCTTAATAATCCCAATCCGTACGGTCTTACCCACGAAGAAAAACTGATTCAAGAAAATAAAAAAGAGATACAAGGTATTGCGTATAAGAATAATCTTCAAAGTGCCAAAGTTGAGTCGGTTACCGAACGGCTTGATGGGATGCAGGCGATTGTAGAAGGGCTTGGTCAATCTGTGAATGAGCATAAAATAGCTTTGCAAAAAATAAATGACTCAATGCTGGATCAGAACAAGTCCAAATCAATGGATGAGTTGATTAAGCAAAATAGTATTGATAGCGATAATATTACGCAGCTTAAAACATTACTTGAAGAGCTTTCTCGTACCGTTGATGGAATCAATGCCTCTTACGTTACCAAAGAAGAGTTTAGTGCTTTGGTGAAACAACTTAAAGTTTCTCTTCCGGTTTCGAACGTTGTTGTTCCAAAAAAAATGGATAATGTAAGTATTGAAAAAGAGGCGAAAAAACTCTTTGAGCAAAAAAAGTATCCTGAAGCACAGGGTTATTTTGAGATGATGGTACAAAAAAAATACAAATCTGCAGAAGCTAATTTTTGGTTAGGTGAAACCTATTTCGAGCAAAAAAAGTACAAAGAAGCCATTTCCTATTATAAGCAAAGTGCTTCTGAAAATGAAAAAGCAGCTACTATGCCTACTCTTCTACTTCATACAGGAATGTCAATGGAGAAAAATGGTGACATTGCAAATGCAAAAGCATTTTACAGTGCAACTGTCTCAAGATTTGCCGGAACGGGTGCAGCGCTTGAAGCAGAAAAAAAACTCTCTAAGCTCAAATAGCTATATGTGCGTTTTCAGCCTATCTATAGCTAAATGTGCTAAAATCGCATTATCTTAAAATTTGTAAGGCAAATCAATGGCAATTGAAGCAAATCAGATCGTTTCGATCGAATATGAAGTACGTGACGGGTCAAATGTTGTAGACAGTAATGTTGGTGGTCAGCCACTGGTATTTATGTTTGGAAAAGGGCAGGTTATTCCTGGTCTAGAAAGCGGTATTGCTCATATGAGTATGGGTGAAAAAAGTGATGTATTAGTGAAAGCTGTCGATGCGTATGGCGATTACAATGAAGAGGCTCAACAAGAACTTCCACGTGAACAATTTGCAGGTATCGATTTAAATCCTGGTATGACATTGTATGGTCAAGGTGAAGATGGCGGAACCGTTCAAGTAACCGTTAAAGAGGTAAAAGACGATCATGTTATTATCGATTTTAATCACCCTCTTGCGGGTAAAGATTTAATGTTTACCGTAACCATTAATGTTGTTCGTGATGCCTCTGCTGAAGAAGCAATGAGTGGTATTCCTGCTGAAAATGCTGTCGATGATAGCGGATGTTGCGGAAGCGGTGGTAACCACGGCTGTGGATGTCACTAATTTCTTAACTGCCTCAAGCGCCTCGCTTGAGGCGTTTAAAACTGCTAATTTATTAAAAGGTCTATCGGTAAGTGCCATAATTATTGGTGCCCGAGGGACTGGAAAACTTACCCTTGCACGTTATATATTGCCCCATGCTCCTGTTATTGATGCTAGTAATTTTGATGAGCTTTTGGATTCATTGGAAAAAAATGATGCCGTTATTGTCCATAAAATTGATGATATTTCCAATCTAAAGCGATTTGAAGAGACTCTAAGCCGAACAAAAACGCGTATTATTGCAACCGGTGGATTTCGTTTTTCTCATGAGCAATTGGAAAATATTTTTTCTATCCGTCTTAGTATCCCCTCTTTGAGTGAGCGTCCTGAAGACATTGCATTACTAAGTGATTTGTTTACGAAAGAAGCACAAGAGACATTTGGAAAAACAACTTCTATTAATGCAAATGAATTTCTCCCCGACGTAAGTGAAAATGCTCTCTCTTTGCGTAGGCAAGTTTATTTACATTGTTTGTTAAGCAGTGTCGGTGAAGATGATCTCATGGGCATTATGGAAAATTTCTTACTTCAAAAGCTTGGGAGCAATAATGATTACCGAAAGTTTTTACATTTATACGAAGTTCCTTTGATTCGGGCAGGTATTAAGAGATTTAAATCTCAGTTGCAACTTTCGGATAAATTAGGATTAAATCGGAATACGTTACGTAAAAAAATTGGGGAACATGCACAGTATCAACTAGAAATAAAGGAATCAGAATGAACTCAAAAAAAATAGCAATGATTTTTCCGGGACAAGGGTCTCAAAGTATCGGTATGGGAAAATCATTTTATGAAAACAGTCCATTGGCACGTGAAATGTTCGAGCGTGCAGGGGAGCGTATCGGTGTTGATTTTACCAAATTGTTGTTTGAAGAGAATGATCAGATAAATGAGACAGCGTATACGCAACCCGCTATTTTACTCGTGTCAATGATCGCTTATAAGCTATTTCAAGAAGCACATCCAACGGATGCAGTGCTATTTTTAGGGCACTCACTGGGGGAATTTAGCGCCCTTTGTGCGAGCGGTGCACTTGATTATATTGATGCGATTGAGTTGGTTCATAAGCGCGGAATGTTGATGCAAAACGCGTGTGCCGATATTAATGCAGGGATGATGGCAATTTTGGGATTGGATGATGCAATTGTTGAAGAACTTTGTGCAAAAGCCAATGGAGATGGAAAGCGGGTTTGGCCTGCTAATTTTAACCAAAACGGTCAGCTTGTTGTGGCTGGGATCAAAGAAGATTTAAGCGCCATGGAAAGTGTCTTTAAAGAAGCAGGAGCAAAACGGGCATTACTGCTGAACATGTCGATAGCGAGCCACTGTCCGCTCCTTGCTCCTGCGATGCAGCCTCTGGGTGAAGCGATGGAAACAATGGTGAATGATACGTTTAGTGCCCCGATTGTCTCCAATGCTACGACGCAAAAATATGCAACCAAAAAGGAGGCAATTGACTTACTAAAGGTTCAGTTGATTCAGCCGGTTAAATACAAACAATCCATCGAAGCCATTGCTGGTGAAATTGATGTGATGATTGAATTTGGTAACGGTGCCGTTCTAAAAGGGCTCAATAAGCGTAATGCACCCGAAGTCGAGACAATGGGAATATCCGATATGGAATCGCTTGCAAAGGTATGCGAAGCACTCTCATGAAAATTGCTTTAATCCAATTTGCACCTAAGCTTAACCGCTCCAACTTAGAGAGTGTCTTGAAACTCATTGATGCCAATTCGGATGCGGATGTGGTGGTTTTTCCGGAATTGGCTCTCAGTGGCTATATGCTTCAAGACAAGTTGTTTGAAGATGCCTGGAGTATCGATGAGTTAGCGCCATTGGCACACGCAAGTACTTTGTGTGATATTGTAGTAGGGGCGGCATTATGGGATGAAGGAAAGGTGTATAACAGCGCCCTCTATTTTTCCAAAGGTGCGTTGCTTCATATCCACCATAAGAATCATCTCCCTACCTACGGTATGTTTGAAGAGGGGCGCTATTTTGCTGCCGGTGATGGAATAAAAAGTTTTAAAACAGCTTATGGTACGTGTACGATGGTCGTGTGTGAAGATGTGTGGAGGGCTCATACCTTTTCCGCGCTTGCGTCATTGGATACGAATATTATTTATGTATTGGCGGCTTCACCTGCGCGTGATTTTAGCGATGATGGGTTGTTAATTGAATCCCAATGGGATGCACTGCTAAAATCTCTTGCACTGCTTACTAAAGCGTATGTCGTCTTTGTAAATCGTGTCGGATTTGAAGATGGTCTTGGATTTTGGGGGGGAAGTCGAGTGATTACCCCTGCCGGAGCGGTTGAGCATCAACTCTCTCTTTTGGAGGAAGAGTCAAAAATTGTCTCATTAAATCATAAACTTCAAAAATTAGAGCGTTATATTGCTAAAAATACCTAAGAGGAATTAAAATGAAAATAGCCATTATGGGTGCGATGCGCGAAGAGATTGAGCCGATTTTAGAAAATGTTGGCGAATATGAAACGTTTGACCATGCAGGAAATATTTTTTATACCTGTACGTATGGTGCGCATGAGTTGATTATTGCCTATTCAAAAATCGGTAAAGTTTTTTCAGCGATTACTGCTTCGGTGATGATTGAGCGTTTCGGTGCTCAATTACTGTTATTTAGCGGTGTAGCGGGAGGGATTTCAAAAGAGTTGAAAATCGGTGATTTGATTATGGCAAGCAGTTTATGTCAGCATGATGTCGATATTGTTGCTTTTGGGCACCCGTATGGTTTTATCCCTGAGGGGAGATTGATGATTGAAGCCGATCCGGAACTTCGGTCTCTTGCCTCTGAGGTTGCTATTGATATGGGTGTTGATTTGTACGAAGGAATTATTGCGACAGGGGATCAATTCGTTGCCAGCAATGAGCGAAAAGAGTGGATACAACAAACGTTTAATGCCGATGCTCTTGAGATGGAGGGGGCAAGTGTGGCGTGTGTGTGTCAGAATTTCGACGTTCCATTTTTTGTTTTGCGTGCTATCAGTGATACAGCCGATGGGGGAGCAAGTGACGATTTTGATGCATTCTTAAAAAGTTCGGCGGCGGTAAGTGCTACCTTTATTTTAGAGATGGTAAAACGTCTTGACCATTAAACTCAGTAAAAAAATTATGCGCCGTATGGGTCAAACCAATGCGGCATTTAATCTGATCGAAGAGGGGGATAAAATCCTCGTCGGTTTGAGCGGCGGTAAGGATTCACTGACAATGATTCATGCTCTGATGGAGCAGCAGCGTCGCGCCCCGTTTAAATTTGAACTGCTTGCTGTAACGGTAACGTATGGCATGGGAGAAGATTTGTCTGCGTTAGTCGCGCATTGTGCAGCTCATGGTATTCCTCATAAGATTCACGAGACGAATACGTATGAGATTGCAGGAGAAAAAATTCGTCAAAACTCCTCATTTTGCAGTTTCTTTTCCCGTATGCGACGAGGTGCATTGTACAGTGCGGCAATAGAGTTCGGGTGCAATAAAGTAGCTCTCGGACATCATCTCGATGATGCGGCAGAGAGCTTTTTCATGAATATGATCTATAACGGTCATATGCGTGCCCTTGCCCCCAAATACAAAGCAGGCAATGGACTTATCGTCATTCGTCCTCTTATTCAGTTGCGTGAACGTCAGCTTGCTGCATGCGCCATTGAGAACGAAATGCCGACCATCGGAGACGAAGCGTGTCCGTCGATGCGGTTTGATGTTAAAATACCTCATGCGCGGGCGTCTATGAAGGTGATGTTAGGAGAGATGGAAGAAAAATACCCTGATCTGTTTATCTCGATTAACTCGGCATTCGGTCATATCAGCGATGAGACGTTTTTTGATCCAAAGCGATTTGCGCTATAACTTTATGATCGGCTCGGCTGAGGGACAATGTCGTAATCTCTTCCAAACTAAACCACTCATACCCTTCGGGTAAAGAGCTCTCCTCGCACAAAAAAATATCGGCTTGGAGGGTGAAGTGGCTGTAGTGTTGCGTAACCTCTCCTAAGACTTTTAGTCGTGCATTGGGCAACTCTTCACTCTCATAAAATCCCCATAACCCTGATAAAAATCGTGTTTGCCGTTGGGTGAGTGCGTAAGTGTTCTTTTTTTGATACACGATAATATTTCGGACTCGAATCGGTTTTGTTTTTTTTATTTTGGGCGAAGGATAGGTGAGGGGAGAGCTTTTCCCTTGACAGGTATCCCCGAACGGACAAAGCGCACAAAGCGGTTTTTTTGGCAAACAAATCGTCGCACCTACATCCATCATTGCCTGATTGTATTCAAATGGATGAGCAGGATCAAAAAGGGTATAAGCATACTCCCAGAGCTTTTTATCGTTACGTTCCTCCAATGCAAAATAGCGGTGAAGTATCCGCTTGACATTGGCATCCATGATGGGGAGAGCTTCTCGGTAAGCAAAGGCGGCAATGGCGTGGGCAGTACTTTGACCGATTCCGGGAAGTTTCATCAATTCATGAGCATTGTCGGGAAGTTTTCCATTGCATTGATGGGCTGCATGATGCAGATTCTTAGCCCTTGAGTAATAACCAAGTCCCTCCCACATTTTAAGAACATCATCCAAATGGCTTTCGGCTACCTCTGACAGAGTCGGGAATCGTTTCAGAAAGGGGAAATAGAAGCGTTCCAAGACTGTTTTGACTTGAGTCTGCTGGAGCATTATTTCGCTGAGGTAGATGTAATAAGGATCATCAGTAGTGCGCCACGGCAGATCGTGACGACCGTTTATATTATACCAATCTAAAAGTGATTTGTGCAATTTTTTATACATAATATATTGTATCTAATTGACTCTAATGTATATTGCACTTGGTGGTAAAAAAATAGACTTCTTGCATAACGCATCATTGTATTCCAAATGCCCTGTTTAACGCCCAAAAAAAGACTACAGCGGAAAGAAAAAACGGCACACGGTCAAAGGACAAATCGTGATTGATACAAACCAATGCATCATCTGCCCCCATACCAGTGTCAATACCCTTCATGATTTCAAACTGTTCAAGCAATCCCGCCTGCCAATTAAAAAAGAGACAAAAGTGGGAGTGGATAACGGTTATTTGGGTATCCGTTCACTTCATGCAAACAGCGATCTTTCCAAAAAGAAAAGCAAATATCACCCTCTCACCAAAGAGGATAAAATGGCCAACAAAGCCAAAGCTTCTATACGCATCGCCGTTAAATATGTCAATGCCAGACTCAAGACCTTTAAAATACTCGGTGAAAAATACCGAAATCGTCGAAAACGTTTCGGTTTATGCTTTAATTTGATCTGTGCATTTGTCAACGCTGACAGGGTATTTGGAATACAATAATGCGTTATGCAAGAAGGCTAATATGTTATAATTATAAGAATAAGATTTGACGTGGAGGCAGCACTATGAGATCCAAGATTAGAACTGAATCAGTAAATACGAAAGAAGTATTGGAGATTATAGGAGATAAAGGGACGATACAAACGCTGAAGATAAGTGAAACAAACAACATAAAAATACAATCTGGTGAAAAGTATTATATTGTAAAAAAACTGGGCAAAACGGAAGAAATTGCCGATGACGTAGTGGTCACCAAATCTGGAGAAGCACTACAGCTTCAATACGCGGATGGGACACAAGTGAGCATGGAGGGGTTTTATCAGAGTGATAATGCAGCGGTAGAACTTGCTGCCAATAATGGTGGAACACATACAATCTCTATGGGTGATGTGGGCACGGCACTAGGTGATGGAAATTCACTGGTCTATGTACACGGTGATCAAAACATGCTGATGAGTATAGCCCAAGGGAATAAATCACTGCAAACAGCGGTCGCTGAATACAGCGCTATCTCGAATCTACCTCAGTATGCCCAAGCAGCGACGGGAGTGATGAGTGATGCAGTTGCAGGCTCAAGCAGTGTCGGAGCGGCAGCGGGCGGCAGTACGACTGCAGCTGCAGGTATGTCGACAGTGGCAATGGTTGGTGTGGGGACACTTGCCGTAGGCGCGGTCGCAGCCGTTGCCGGGAGTGGTAAGAAAAAGGGGAAAGATACGACAGCTCCGGATGAGCCAGTGATTAATACGGTTGCGGCAGACGACAGCATTAATGCGGTAGAAAAAGCGGCAGGTGTTTTAGTAAGCGGCAGCGCAGAAGTGGGATCGACCGTAACTATCACATGGGGCACAGCGGTAAAAAGCGTAATTGCGAGCAGTACCGGTACATGGAGTACGAGTTTTGCCGCTACGGAGATTCCTGTGGATGGGATGACTTCCATCAGTGCAACGGCGCGTGATGCTGCGGGGAATATCAGTACAGCAGCAACACACAGTGTTTTAATCGACACGATGATAGCCATACCGACAGTTATGTTGACCAACGATACTGGTGATACTACCGATGGTATCACCAGTGATGCCTCATTGACAGTCAGTACGGCAGATGCAGATGTGACACGTACTTACATGATCAATGGGGGAGTATCGACCAGTAGCTATATCGCTCCGACGACAGATGGGACCTATTCTGTCGTGATAAACGATACCGATACAGTGGGGAACACCGCATCGGCATCGGTGACGTTTACCCTGGATAGTATCGTACCTGCGGCTCCAATTATTAATACCATTGCACTCAATGATATCGTTAATGATACAGCAGCCACTGCCGGATTCAATGTCACAGGAACAGGTGAAGTCGGTGCAACAGTGACTTTAACCCTGGAGAGCGGTACTACTCTTGTGGGTGGAAATACAGCAGTCGTTGCCAGTGATGGCACATGGAGTATTGCCGTAATGGATACAGATGTAACCGCCATGAATGAAGGATCTGAAACAATTTCTGCAATTCAAACCGATGGGGCTGGGAACACAAGTGCTGTAAGTACTCCGAAAACAATCACTATTGATACGGTTGCACCGGTATTTAGCTCTACTGCCGTTGCTTCCCCTGTTGCTGAAAATATCGGAACGGATCAAGTAGTTTATAACGCAGCGGCCACCGATAATATGTCGGCTGTCACCTATGCTATTAAGCCTGCAACTGGCGATGGCGATTCTTTTACCATTGACTCACTAAGCGGTGCGGTAACCTTGATCGCCAATCCCGATTTTGAAACCAAATCGAGCTACAGTTTTACCGTCATCGCGACCGACGCGGTAGACAATACTACCGAGCAGGTCGTAACGTTGGCGATTAATGATATTAATGAATCTCCAATTTTGATGGCGAATACGTTAACCGTTGCTGAAGGTGGAATCGTCGTGTTGAGTACAGCGAACTTTGCTGCGACAGATGCAGATCTGCCCGAAGATACACTGACATTTACCGTCAGCAGTGTAAGTGGCGGACAGTTTGAATTAACAACCGCTCCAGGTGTTGCAATAACGACCTTTACTGCCGCAAATATTGCATCGGGTATCGTTCAGTTTGTAGACAACGGTGATGAAGTCGCTCCAAGCTTCAGTACTGCAGTATCAGATGGAACACTCAGTACCACAGCCACTTCAGCGACAGTGAACTATGCACCGGTTAATGATAACAACCCAGTATTCATTTCGGCAGCGGGGACGATTGTGATGGAGAACACTACAGCGGTGCTGACAATAGCAGCGATCGACGCCGACTTGCCAGCGCAGATCGTGGCTTACAACATCACCGGCGGTGCGGATGCGGCTTTGTTTGCGATCGATGAGAGTACGGGGGCTCTTTCCTTCCTGACGGCACCGGACTTCGAGACCCCAACCGACTCAGGGAATAATAATATCTACGATATTCAGGTGACAGCGAATGACGGCGTAGGCGGCATGACAGTACAGGCTATTGCTGTGACGGTAGCCAATCTCAACGAGCTTCCGGTGATCACAAGCGATGGAGGAGGGGATACGGCTACGGTCAATGTGGCGGAGAACAGCACAGCGGTGACGATGGTGACGGCAACGAATGCGGATG
>Ga0265297_10003443_pt1 | contig 28569 bp, 25 predicted proteins | sample Munlanlwell13791_FD_192502 | JGI IMG/M metagenome (GOLD analysis project Ga0265297, IMG submission 192502) | Leachate microbial communities from a municipal landfill in Southern Ontario, Canada - Leachate well 137-91 | ecosystem: Engineered > Solid waste > Landfill > Unclassified | place...
TAACTCGTCGTCGGATGCCTGTGGAAACCGGGGATAACACGTCCCCGGTCCGGCATAGACGTCTTCTTGCGCGCTCCTGTCGTTTGAAGCTTGAGGTTTTCGGAACGAAAACCTCAAGCACGCGTACCGAGGAGCGAGAGATGTCGTTTCCCGAATGCAGTTGCGTGAGTCGCCGAAGACTTGTCCCCACTACCGCCATTGTGGCGGTGACTCATGGTCTATTGGAGGATTTGAGGTGACCAGTGCCGCGGGTGACCAGACGCGCTATAATACTCCCATGAACTGCCCCAAATGCCGGGACACGGAGCTCAAGCGCAAAGCCGTCGAGTACCATGACCGCAGCATCCCCGGGCCGGACGACACCCACAAGCAGCTCGAGGTCGACTGCTGCCCTTCCTGCGGAGGGGTCTGGTTCGACAAGGACGAACTCGACCGCTCCCTGGACTCCAAGGCGGAGTTCCCGGCTTCAGGGGCGGCCCCGAACCCGATCCTGGACGACAAGGTCGGCTGGTGCCCTCGCTGCAACGTTTCCATGGCGAAGGAGCCCGCCCCCAGCAATCCCAAGGTCACGGTGGACCGCTGCCGCCGCTGCGGCGGACTATGGCTGGACGCGGGCGAGCTCGAGAAGGCTCAGGGCCAGGGGATGTCCTTCCAGGAGAAGCTCAGGGCCGTGTTCGGGGATCTGGGCTGACGCGCCCCGCCGCCTCGTCGAGCCGGGAGAAGTCCCCCCCGCCCAGTTCCGAGAACTCCGGGTCATTGAAGAACGTCGTCAGGATGATGTAGCCGGACCATGCGAGCACGAGCACGACCCCGGTCAGGATCGCGTAGAACCTCTGGTACCCGAACGAGGCGAACAGGCCGAAATGCATGGTCAGGGATGCCGCTTGGTAGAGATGCATCATCCACTCGTGCGAGATGAGGCCGGATTTGCGCATCTTGTTGATGGCGGGAGTGATAGGGCCTCCCGAGAGCATGCCCTGCAGGATGTTGATGAAGATGAGCCCGACCCCCTGCCACGTGTAGACCAGCGGGTTCTCTCCCAAGGGTCCGAGCACGAGCCTGTTCAGGAACTCGCACCCGCACAGCTGTATGTACACGAACAGGAAATCCCCGAAGTAGGCTCCCCGGATGCGCAGAAGCCCGGTCATCTTCCCCAGGAACTTCATATAGGTCTGCCCGAACACGGTGAAGACCGCGTCCTGGATCTGGTACCACAAAGTCGAGAACACGGCCCGCAGGAGCGGGAGCTGCCCGCTCTTGACCCCCTTGACGACGAAGGCCAGGCGGATGACCAGGTTCAGGCCGAAGGTCTTGGTCCAAAGCCACATGTAGTCCTGCTTGTTGGGCCGCGTCATGCAGGAAACGAAGATCTCCTTCATGTTCACGAGATACTTGGGATTGAAGTTCAGCCACTTGAGGCTTTCCGCTTTCTCGACCGAGGCAGCGACCGGGGCCGCGCTCTTCTGCGCCTCGTATTTCTTCCGTTCCTCCTCGCCTGAGAAATACCCGGGCTTCTCGAAAAGGACCGTGTCCTTGAGCCGGACCTTGTGGCACTCCACCCTGTCCGGGAAGCGCCTCTGGAGCCCCCGGATGAGGCGGCGGTCCTCCGGCGCGATGTCCGAGAAGAGGTCTCCGCCGAAGCCCTCGGCGTAGGTCCGGGTCGGATAGAGCACCACGTGGACATTGCCCTTCGACGCAAGCTCTTCGATCCGCAATGCCTCCGGCTTGCCGTCGGCCAATAGGAAGTAGCGGCGCTGGAACGGCGGCGGCGAGTCCAGCGCGAGGATGACGGAGTCTTCCGGAAGGATCGCCATGTTTTCCTCTATAGAAACGCCTGACCTTTGACCCTCATCAGATATGGATGATGACGTGGTCGTAGACCTTGGGGAGTTCGGCCGCGTTCCTGCAGTCCAGGGAATAGAACTCCCAATCCTCCTTCTTGTCGGAGACGCGGCGGAACTCGCCCAGGTAGCCGTCCCATGTGGAGACGAATATCTTCACCCCGGAAAGGGATGACAGGCTCTCGAAGTGCTTGCTCGAGAATGTGAACGTCACGGTCCGGCTCTTCTTGTCAGCGGCCTGCGTGACCTCTCCCAGGAGCGGCCGGCCGTAGGCGTCCTTGCCCGAATCCTCCGCACCGAAGGAGCGCGCCCCCCAGCCGAAGAGCAGAAAACCCGCGTTGAACTCGAATCCCTCGGGCCCGTAGCCCAGCTTGGGGAGGTCCCGCTTGCCGCGCTGGTCGGGAAAATCGAAGAACACGCTGAAGTAGACGTGGTCGTACCCGTTGGGGGGGTTCCAGCCGTCGGTCACCTCGGACATCCTGATCTTCAGCCGCAGATCCCGGCCGCTCGAGTACACGGCCACGCCTTCCATCGAGAGCTGAGCTCCGTAGCTGGGGTCCGCGGGCGGCTTCACCTTCTGCCCGAGCCCTCCCTTGTTCTCCTCCGGCACCGGGACCCGTCGGACGAGCTTGTACCGGTTGCGCACCGTGACGAGGGACTCCGCGGAGAGGAGGAGCTCTTCCGAGGAGGTCTTGGCGAGCAGGGCAATGCGGTGCTTGCCGTTGCCGAGTTCGGCGGTGTGCAGCTTGAAGCTCCCCGAAGCCGGCTCCGGGATGCTCAGCCGCCGGTCGTAGTTGTCGTTCGAGAGCAGGGACAGCTCCGCGAAATCCCCGGGCTGGAACGCGATGTCCACCACGCCGCGGAGCGTCCCGGACTTCAGGGGCTGCATGGCGAGCTCCGAGCCCGGCGCAGCCTCGGCCGCCACCGGCATCTCCCGCAGCACATAGTAGGACTCGGGGGCCAAGGTCAGGGCGCCGGAGGCGCCCTGCAGTTTTTCCGATGAAAGGAGTGTTTCGTAGTCCTTCTGTCTGCCCAGATCGTAGATCATCCGGTCCGTGGAAGTATTGAACACCATCCGGTAAGTCTTGCTGCCCCAGGCCGTGCTGTAGGCGAGGACCCCGGGCCCGAACGAAGTCCTGTCCACGGAAAGCTTCCCGCTCCAGAAAGCCGGGTGCTTCTTGCGGAACGCGATGAGCTCCTTCAGGAAAGCGTGATGCCGGCTCTTCTCGCTGAAATGCTCCTCGCCGAACATGTCCTGGCGGGCGCCCTTCAAGCCCGCCTCGGTCCCGTAGTAGACGCACGGGATGCCGGGGAGCGTGAAGAGCGCGACCAAGGCCTGCTCGGCCGCCGCGCGGCTCGCCGTGGCCGCGACGCGCTCGGTATCGTGGTTGTCGAGGAAATTGACCCAGAGGTTGCGGTTGTGCCGCTTGGCCCGGAGCGCGGACCTGAGCCTCTCGGTGGGGTTCTTGCGGAAGAATACCTGGGTCAGGGCCTCGTGCAGGGGCATGTCGATGGCCGAGTCCAGGCGGTGCCTGCGCCCCTCTCGGATATAGCGGTTGATGGCGGCGTACTCGTAGGACCAGACTTCTCCGAACACGAAGAAATCCTTGATGCCCTTGCCCTGGGCGAAGGGCTTGACCCCCGGATCCTGCGCGTCTTCGCCATGCAGGAAGCCTTCGTAGAAGTCCTCCGGCGTGTAGAACACGGTGTCCACGCGGAAGCCGTCCACCCCCACTTCCTCGATCCAGTAGCGGTAGATCTCCCGCATGCGCTTCGCCGCGATGGGGGAGCGCAGGTTGATGTCGTCGAGGTCTCCCATGGACCAGGTCAGGGTCTGATTCCGGTCCTTGAAATCCACGATATTGGGAGTGAAGTTATAGACGCCGGCGGCCCGGTGCTCGGGCACGTTCGGGTCGTTCATGCGGAACACCGGGTCATTGGGCGCCTTGGGCCTGTCCTTCGGAGGATACGCCTCGGGCAGCTCGCGCCAGCTCTTCTCGGGATGCTCCGGGTCGTAGCCCTTCTCCTCCACGGTGAAGTAGTTCCCCGTGTGATTGACCACGATGTCCTGGATGACCCGGATGCCCAGCCGGTGCGCCTCCTTCACCAGATTCCGGTAATCCTCCACGGTGCCGAAATGCGGGTCCACGCGGGTGAAGTCATAGGCCCAGTATCCGTGGTAGCCGCGGATGGCGATGTACGGGTTGATCCACTGGTTGTACACCGGCGGGGTGATCCAGAGGGCGTCGACGCCGAGCTCCTTGAGGAACGGAAGCTTCTGCAGGATGCCCTGCAGGTCCCCGCCGTGGAAATAGTCGTCGTGGGCAGGGTCGAACTCCCCTTCCTTGAAATCGTCGTTGGTCTTGTCGCCGTTGTAGAAGCGGTCGATGAGGGCGAGGTACATGACCTTGCTCTTCCAGGATTCAAGGCCCATGGGCGACATTATGCAGGACTATGAGGCTCTCTTCAACTAGGCTTGCCGCGCAGCTTCCCCCACAGCCACTTCGCCAGCAGCACGAAGGGCTTGACCGCCGGGGATCCGATGAGGGCGCCGAGGGCGTCCTTGAGGGGGTTGCCTTCCTTGTAGACCTGGTCCTTGACCGGGTAGGAGTCCCGGAACTCGGGTCTGGAGGCCACGCCCTCATCCGCGATGTAGAGGATGGCCCTCCGGCTCGCCCAGCGGCTCAGCAGGTAGATGCCCATGTCCAGGCCCTGCTGCATGGCGAAGACGGTCCAGAACACGAACATGTCCCCGGAGCCCAGGTAGATGCCGGCCATCACGAAGAAGATGTCCCGCAGCTGCTGGATGGCGGACCGCTGCCAGCGCGGGATGCGTCCCTTGTCGTAGAGGATGTTCATCCCCTGGTAGCCCAGGGTCCCGAAGAAGGAGCCGAGCACGGTGGCGATGCCCAGGTCCTTCCAGTAGAGCAAAGACCAGACCGGCACGGTGTTCGCGATGACGAGCCAAGCCAGGGTGCGGAAGACCAGGCCCCAGAGCTGTCCGTAGACCAGGTTGAACATGGACTGGTACTGGATGCCCTGCTTCTTGCCCACGTTGTTCTGGAAGTTGTTCCAGGTGTTGATCCAGATGCCGTGGAAGATGTTGAGCGCCAGGGTGATCCCGATGGCCGCCCCCATGACGAAGGGATGCCCGGCGTACATGCTCGCGAACGCCGCGACGCCCATGAACGTGGGCGCGGCCTTCGAAACGACCCCGCCCACGATCTCCCCCCAAGTGGGGCTCGTGAAGGAGCCCAGCAGAGTCCTGACGAGGAAGGGCCCGTAGACCGCCGCGAGGGTCACGATGACGATGGGGAAGAAGGCACCGAGGTTGAGCGCGGACCACGTCATGAGGCTGACGGCCAGGCTGCCCAGGGCCGCGGGTGCCAGCAGGAGGGCCGTGTGCAGCGCGCTCCTCTTCGCGGCGGTGTCCGCCGTCCCGGGGTCTTGTTCCCCGGAGCCGTCCTTCGCCCAATCCACCGGGAGCGTCTCGACCTCGACCTTGGCGGAGATGCCCAAAGACTCCAGGTTCTTGCGCAGAGCCGCGATATCCGCATCCGTGATGACCGGATGGGGATTCCCTTTCGCCAGGACGACGCGGATGCGGCCTCCCTCGTTGAGCCTCTCCGCGAGGGACGGGTCCGAGGCCAGGACCCGCGCCAGGGACGCCATGTCCGCAGCGATGGGCTTCTCGCCGGGGCGGGTCAAGAAGGCCTTCAGGCCCTTGAGCTTGGGCTCGGGCAGCGGAGGGGCCTTCTCCGAGCGTCCCTCGGCCGCGCTCCCCTTCACGAGGCCCAGGATCCTTCCGAAGCCATGAGAGACCGCGGCCTGCACCGCGGTCTCGCCCTGGGACCGGCCGATGGCGTTGCCGTCGAAGAACTTGCGCAGCTGCACCCCGGCCTGGGTCTTGACGGAGCCGTCCTTGCCTGGGGTGACGGCCTGTGCGACTTCCCTCAAAGACCCGAGGTTGTCGACGGGAGTCCCGCCCTCGACCGCTGCTTGGACCGCCGGCGCGGCAGCGACGCGGCGCTGCGCCCCCTCAGGACGGGTGTCGGGCGCACGCACGGCCTGCGCCCGCTCCCGCCGGACCACGGACGCCGGAAGAGAGACTTGCTTCACGGGAGCCGTCAGCGCTGAGGCCGCCTGAGCCTGGGGAGCGACCAGGGTCAGCGACGGCAGGGTGCTGAGGCCGCCCACGGACATCGGAGAAGACAATGTCCCCAGGCCGGCCTGGGGGGCCAGGGATATCGGCGTGACTCCCACGGTCGGGACCACGGGTGCGGCCGGCGTCTGGATCGCCTGGCCGGTTGCGTTCTGGGCAAGGGCCTCTGAAACGAAGACTCCCTGCTGGGCCAGCAGGGAGGTCGCGAGGAGGAGGCTCAAAGACTTCTTGAGCGGGCCGGAGCTATGGAGCCTCGCGCTCATTTTGATCTCCTCACATTAGGAGTTTATACCGACATCCTTTTATGGGGATGGGCCGATGGGTCCTGGGTGAAAACTCTTTGGTCCTAAGGGATCCTGGGCCCTATGCCTTGCGCTTCACGAGCACCCGAACGCCGTGGGCAGGGACATCGACATGGAGCTTCGATCCGCCGTCCTGGGGCTTGTAGGTGGTGGGCGCATAGCCCGGGTCCAGCTCGTCCGCGAGCGCGGTCCCGGCCGGGGTGACGACTCCGTCCACCCACATGTCCGCGCCGCGGCTGTCCCCGGAAGTATTGATGACCACGACGACCTCGCTGCCGTCGAGGATGCGGCTGAAGGCGAAGATGCCCGCGCCGTTGGCATCGGACCAGCGCACATACTGCTCGCCCCGCCGCAGGGCCGGGTGCTTCTTGCGCAGCTCGGCCAGGCGCCGGAACTGCTCATAGGACTGAGTGCCGGCCTTGAGGACGTCCCCCTGAGCGAAGCGGGACTTGAACTGCCCCTGCGCGAACAGGTCCTCGCGGTTGTGCGGGTCCGCGGGCAGGCTCGGGTTCTCCGGGGCCATGGTCTCGATGGCCTGGCGCACGGCCTGCTCGGTCCCCGCGTAGACCATGGGGATGCCCGTCGAGAAAAGGAGGTAGGCCAAGGCCACCCTGAACACGGCGAAGGGCGTCCCCTCCCGCATGAACCGGTACGTGTCGTGGTTGTCGATGAAGCGCAGCAGACGCTTGGCGGACTCCCCGAGCTTGGCCGCCGCCTCCCAGAAGGAGACCTCCAGCATGCGGGTGGCGTCTTTGCCGTGCAGCGCCGCGTTGTCTCGCCGGTAGGCGGGATAGGAGAAGGCGCTGTCGAGCTTCCCGGGACCGAGATGGCCCACGAGGTCGGTCTCCAGCCCCACCGAGAGCTCGCCCAGCTGGAGGAAGTTCTTCTTGCCGAGCTTGGCCGCGTACTCGCGGATCTCGCGATGGAACCTGGCCCAGAACGACGGGTGCATGTGCCGGTAGGCGTCGAGGCGGAAGCCGTCGATGTCCGTCTCCTTGATCCACCACTTGGCCATCTTGACGAGCAGGTCCTGGGTGGCCGTGTTCTCCACGTTGAAATGCCGCAGGTCCGGCGGGAAGTCGCCGCGCAGGGCCTGGTCCGGGTCGTCCCAATCCGCGATGACGCCCCGGCGGTAGAAGTGTTCCTCCTTGGCCAGCTCCAAGGGCTTGAACCTCCGCAGCCAGTTCACGACTTTCCGGAAGCCGCCCCAATGGTTGTTGTCTTCGTACGTGAAGACCTTGCCCACGTGGTTGACCGCGAGGTCCATGACCACGTGCATGCCGCGCTTGTGAGCCTCGGCCACCAGCCGCTTGTAGTCGGCCAGGGTCCCGTAGTGCGGGTCGATGGCCATCATGTGCACGGGCCAGTAGCCGTGGTAGCCGCCGGGCGCGCTCATGACCAGGGAGGTGAGCATGAGAGTGGTCACTCCCAGGCCCTTGAGATAGTCGAGCTTCTCGATGGCGCCCTGGATGTTGCCCCCGTGCCATGTCTGCCCGCTCCGGGGATCGCCCCAGGGCTTGGCGTCCCCGCCGCGCGCGAAGCGGTCCACGAAGATGGAGTAGAAGACCTCGTCGCGCCAATCCTCCGGGGAAGCGGCGTACTGCCTGCCGGGCTCGGGGTCCAGGGACACCTCGGCCAAGGACTTCGGCGCGTCGGCGGGCTCATCGAGAGGCTTGTCCCAGAGCTGGGGGAAGATGGCCAAAAGCCGGTCCGCGACCTCCGGGTCCTTGGACTCGAGCATGTCCTTGAGCCACGGGGTCACGTCGATCTTCTCGCCGATGAGGGGGTCCTCGACCGGAGCCTGGCCGTCCCAGCCCAGGGCCTTCCGGATGCGGGCCCGGACGCGCATGCCCAGGCCGGGCTTGTTGGGTTCGAGCTCCTCGATGCCCTGGGGCTTGGAGGGCCTGCCCGCGACTTCGGCGACAGGGCCGGCCGGCCCGACCTCGGGGAGCGGGGCTTCTTTCTCGGAGAGCTTGGCCGCGGGCTCCTGCCTCTTCGGGGACGCCGCGGCCGGAGCCTGCCGCGAGACCGCAGGGGCCTGCTGCGCCGGGGCGATGGCCGTCGCCGGGAGAGCGACTTGCCCCGGGGCAAGTCCGTTCACCTGGGCTGGGGCCTGAGCCTGCAGGTTCTTGACCGCGGGGAGCGACAGGCTCGGGAGAGTGTTGCCGAGAGCCGGGGTGATGGCCGCGGCGCCCAAGGGCTGGGCCAGGCCGCCCGGAACCGTGTTGATCTGGGAGCCGGCCTGTCCGCCGTTGATGGAGACGGCGCCGACGTCGCCGGCGACCTTCGGAGCGACGGTCTGGGCCCAGGCCGTGGAAACGACGGCGCCCTGCTGCATCAGCAGGGCGCTCGCCAGGGCCGTCGCCAGCATCTTCCTGAGCCAGAGCTTCATCCTACGCACAGTATGCGCCGGGGGGGCCGGGATGGCATGGGCCGAAGAGGCCGACCCTCAAAAGCTAATGGACCTAGATGACTTTGGGACCGGAGAATGAGGCGTCTGGCCGCCCGTCGAGAGCGCAGGACTGTGGGCGACCACAGTCGCTCAGCCCTTGACCCCGCCTAATGTAAGTCCAGAGATGAGCCATTTAGACGAGTACAGGAACACGAGCAGGACCGGCACCGTGACCATGAGCGAGGCCGCGGCGAACATGCCCCACTGCGTGAGGTACTGGCCCTGGAGTTCGAAGAGGCCGAGCGTCCAGGTGTATCTCAGCGCGTCGGTGAGCACCACCCGGGCCACGAGGTACTCGTTCCAGGCCTGCGTGAAGTTGAACAGGAACGCGATCGCGAGCGCGGGCGTGGACAACGGGAGCACCACGCGCCAGAACGCGCCGAACCTCGACGTGCCGTCCACCAAGGCCGCCTCCTCGAGCGAGCGCGGGATGGTGTCGTAGTACCCTTTCAGGATCCAGATGCTGAAAGGCAGCGAGCTCACCGAGTAGGCGATGATGACGCCGAGGTAGGTGTTGGTGAGCCCGAGCTTCATGATCATCAGGAACAGGGGCAAGAGCAGCATGGCGGCCGGGATCATCTGCGTGCCCAGAAGCAGGGTGAGTCCGAGCCTGCTTCCCGGGAACTTGAAGCGGGAGAAGGCGTAGCCCGCCGTGGACGCGAGGCACACGCCGATGAAGGCCGTGGTGCAGGTCACGACCAGGGAGTTCCACAGCCAGAGCAGGAAATGGGTGCCGCCGAGCACGCTGGCATACGAGGCCGCCGTGGCGCCGGCCGGGATCAGCGAGAGGTCCGTGGAGATGATGCGGTCTCCGGGCCTGAGCGAGACGGCGATGATCCGCAGCAGCGGATAGACGCAGATGAGGCAAGCCGTCCATAAGGCCAGGTGCGTCGCCCAGTCCCGGAGCCTCCTACCCATACACGGATTCCGTGCCCTTGGAGAAGCGCATCCAGAGGAGCGACGCCCCGAGCAGGATCAGCGAGATGACGATGGCGAAGGCCGCGCTGTAGCTGTAGCGGTAGTAGGTGAACGCGGCCTTGTAGAGCGCGGACACCAGGATGTCCGCGTCCTCGGTCCCGCCGGCCTGCCCGGTCACCAGGTAGATGACGTTGATGTTGTTGAAGGTCCAGACGCAGCCCAGCGTGACCGCGGGCGCCAGCACGGGCTTGAGCAGCGGGAGCGTGATGTGCCGGAGCTGCTGGAACGCGGACGCGCCGTCGATGGCGGCGGCGTCGTAATAGTGCCTCGAGATGGACTGAAGCCCCCCGAGGATGATGACCATCATGAATGGGATGCCCAGCCAGACATTGATGAGCGTGCAGGTCAAAAACGGATGCAGGGTCAGCCACTCCACGGGCGCCAGGCCCAGCCGGGCCAGCATCACGTTCACGAAACCGAACTGGGAATGGAACTCCCCTCGCAGGGCCAGGACCGCCACCACCTGCGGCATGGCCCACGGGATGACGAGGAAGGTCCGGTAGATGCCCCGCCCCCGGATGTCGCGATTGAGGAGCAGGGCCAGCACGAAGCCTCCCGCCACGTGCAGGCCCACGTTGACCACGGTCCACCCGACGGTCCTCAGCACGAGCCTCCAGAACGTGACCTCGGAGAGCGGCGAGGACGTGAAGACCTTGACGAACTGCTTGAAGCCCACGAAGGGCAGGGTCCCGGTCCGGCTCCACTGCAGGATGGTGGTGAGCTTGAGGTCCGTGAACGCGAGATAGACCTCGAAGCAAAGAGGGTAGACGATGAGGAGCCCCAAGCCCAGCAGGCCCGGGGCCAGGAGCATGAAGGGAAGGCTGTGCCTGCCGCGGACCACGTGGATGAAGAACAGCGCCACCGCCGCTTCCACGATGGCGGCGGAGACCCCGAGGACGAGGGACCTCCCAAGCAGAGCGGCCAGCCCCGCGACGACGGTCACGGACGCGGGCAGGAACCATCTCTCGTCGTGGTGGGCGAAGTGGACGTGCAGGTAGAGCTCCAGGAGCGCGACGAAGGCCGCGATGAGGGCCACGAACTGCAGGACCTGGAGCATGGACGTCATCATGGCTATTCGTCCATCTCCCTTATCTTCTCCACGGCATCGCGCTGCATCTTGGCTGCCGCCTCCTCCGGGGTCGCGGTCCGGATGATGACCCTGGCGAGCAGCGGCCGGATCGCGTCCCACACGGCCCGCATCTCCGTGGCCATGGGCATGGGCTTGCCCACGAGCACCTGGGCCATGGACTCGCGCAGGATGGGGTCCGTCTTGACGGCCTCGGATTCGGCCGCCGAGCTTAAGGCGGGCAGGCGCATGAGAGACTTCACCTGGCGGACCTGGTTCTCCTCGTTGGTGTAGAACTCGACCAAGCGCTGGATGAGGCGGAGCTTCTCCCCCTGCAGCTTGGAGCTCAGCATGAAGTACTTGCCGCTCACCATGGGAGTGGGCCAACGGCCCGTGGAGGAAAGCTTGGGGATCTTCGCCACTCCGAGCCCGGACTTGAACTTGTCCTGGTACGTGGAGATGGCCCAGTCGCCGTTGATGATGAAGGCGACCTTCTCCTCCTTGAAAAGAGCGTCCACGCAGTTGTAGTCGCATTCCCTGGGAGCGAGCTTCTTCTCGTACACCAGATCCAGAAGCCACCGCATGGAGTCGCGCATGGGCTGGGTGTCGAGCGCCGGGGTCCTCCCTTCCAGGGGCCAGCCGCCGTACGCCCCCACCCAGGGCATGAGCCAGAACGGCTCTCCCAGGAACAGGGCCATGCAGTGCTCGAGCTTGTGCCTCTTGACCGCGGCCGCGCACATGGAGAACCACTCGTCCGTGTCTTGGGGAGCCTTGGGCGAGAGCCTCTTGTTGTAGAAGAGCATGAGGTGGTTGCCGTTGGAGATGGGCACCCCCCAGGTCTTGCCGTTCATCTGGATGGCCTCGACCACGGGCTTGTTGTAGCGCGAGAGGTCGAAGAGCCCGTCCACGGGCCGGATGAAGCCGGCCACGGAGTAGACACCGGCCGTGTCCGACGGGGTCATAAGGAGGTCCGGCGGGTTGCCCGCGATGGAGGCGGTCAGGAACTGCTGCTTGAGGTCCTCCATGTGGTAGTGCGTGCGCTCGATGGTCACGCCCTCGCTGCCCGGGAGCTTCTCGAAGGCGCGGAACACGGCGTCGAGGTAGGGGACCACGGCCGCGTCTTCCTGCTCCCAGACCACGATGCGCTTGGACAGGGAGGCGTCTTCCTTGGGGCGTGCGCAGGAGCACAAGGAAGGGAGAAGGAACAGGAGGAGCGCACGCCGCATCAGGAGCAATCTTACAATAATCCGGGCATCCTCCCGTTCACCTAGATAGGGCAGGAGGATCCATGAAGAACATGCAACGGGTGTTGATGGCGGCGGGACTGATCACGGCATTGGCCTGGGGCGCGGTCCAGGCGCTGCCCCCCAAGGGCGAAGGCGGCAAGGGCGTCAAGGCGAAGGCCATGGAGCGGCTGGGCCTGAGCGAAGACCAGGTCAAGAAGCTCGAAGGCCTCAAGGACGCGAAAGAGGACGCGGTCGCGTCCCTGCACGACGACCTGCGCAAGCAGATGCGCACCCTGCGCAGACAGGTGCGCGACGAGGCCGCGGACAAGGACATCCAGGGCACTCTCTCCGGCATCGAGAAGCTCCACAAGTCCATCCGCTCCGAAGAGGAGAAGTTCATCGAGAGCCTAAAATCCGTCCTGACCCCCGGCCAGCAGGCCAGGATGCTCCTGGCCAGGGTGGGGCGAGGGCCGGGGCCCGGCGGCATGCGAGGCCGGGGTCCCGGGCCGAGAGGGCCTCAAGGAGAGGGGATGCGCCCCGGTCACGGGCCGCGGGAGGACGGCGAGGAGGGGCCCGAAGAAGACTGAACTCGATGAGGACTCCGCCCTCCCCTAGGGGGGCGGAGTCCTCTACTCCGCCCGGTCGATGGTGATCTCCAGGCGCGCCGGCGCCTCGACCAACACGGTCTTCTTGCCGCGGACCAGGGTGAAGGACGCCTGCCACTGCCAGGTCGCGATGTCCGGGACGTCGGTCGGATCCCCTTGGTCGGGCCGGAGAGCTCCACCTGCATCTGGACCGAGACCTTCTTGTCGTCGGCCGGGTTCAGGACCGGCAGGACGTTGCGGCGAGACAAGGGCCCGCGGCCAACAGCAGGACGAACGCCAATGATCTCCCCTTCATGCGGCCTCCTTCGATCCGTTGGCCGGCAGCTCGATGCGGACCCTCGTGCCCTTGCCCTCCTGACTCTCCACCTCGATGCGGCCCCCGTGGTTCGTCACGATGCCGTGACTCACGGACAGGCCCAACCCCACGCCCTTGCCCGGAGGCTTGGTCGTGAAGAACGGGTCGAAAATCTTGGCCAGGTCGTCGACCGGGATGCCGAAGCCCGTGTCCTGGACCACGATCTCGACGACGCCGTCCTGGCGCCGGGTGACTACGGTCAGCCTGCCGCCCTCCGGCATGGCGTCGAGGCTGTTGACGAGGACGTTCATGAGCACCTGCTCGATCTGCCCCTTGTCGACGCGGATGCTGGGAAGGCGCTTGCCCAGCTTCCGGCTCACGCGCACGCCCGCCGACTCCAGCCGGCGCTGCAGGAGCTCCAACGCCACCTCCAGCAAAGCGTTCACCCCCACGACCTCCCGCGTATCGACGGGAGACTGCCGGGAGAAGACCAGGAGCTTGCTCACGATGTCGGCGATCCGCTTGGAGACCCGCTCCATGAACTTCAAGGACCTGCGCACGGGCAGGCTCCGGGTCTTGTCCTGGAGCCACTGGATCTCCCCGGATAAGGCGGCCAGGGGGTTGTTGATCTCATGCGCCACGCCCGCGGCCAGCTGGCCCACGGACATGAGCCTCTGCGCCTGGACCAGGGCCTGCTCCGACCTTTTGTGCTCCGTGATGTCCTGCGCCGTGACCAGAAGGAGTCTCTGCCCCCCGGATTCCACGATCTCGGCGGAGCCCAGCATGGAGAAGACCTTGCCGCCCTTGGACCGGACCTGGAACTCCACCCCCCGCATCCTGCCGTCTCGGCAGATGGCCTCCAGGATGTCCTCCCTCTGCCGAGTGAAGGCCCAGACGCCCAACTCCAGGGTGCTCCTGCCCAGGACCTCCTCGCGCGTCCGCTCGACCACGCGGCAGAACTCCTCGTTCGCGTCGAAGATCTTCCCGTCGAAGCCGGAGAGCGTCATGGCGTTCGGGCTGTAGTGGAAGACCTTGGAGAAGAAATCCTGCGCCTTCTTGTACTCCGTGATGTCCTGGTAGACGGAAACGACTTCCCCGGACCCGAGCTTGAAGACATGGTTCTCCCGCCAACCCGGGCTTCCCCCGCCCGCGTAGTAGGCGGCCGGCAGCTTCTCGGGGAGCCCGGTGCGCCAGACCCTCTGCAAGACCTGGAACAGCCCCATCCCCTTGGCCTCCGGGAAGGTCTCGCTGACCCGGCGCCCCACCAGGTCCTCTTTCCGGAAAGCCATGCCCTCGATGCGTTCCGCAGCCCGATTGAAATCCCTGAGGATGAAATCCTCGCCGTCGTCGACCGCCTCGTAGATCGTGGCGCCGCTCGGCAGGTTGTCGAAGAACTCCTCGAAGCGCCTCATCGTGCGGCCTAGTATACCATTCCGGACTGGCGCGGCCGCCGCGCAAAACGCTATCCTTATACGCATATGCAGAGCATGGGACGGACGACGTCCGAGAAGGCCGGCTTCGACAACGAGAAATACCTGCGCGAGCAATCGGCGTCCATCAAGGAGCGCGTCCGGCGCTTCGGCAACAAGCTCTACCTGGAGTTCGGCGGCAAGCTGCTCTTCGACCACCACGCGGCGCGCGTGCTGCCGGGCTACGACCCGAACGTCAAGATGCGGCTCCTGCACAAGCTCAAGGACAAGGCCGAGATCATCCTCTGCATCCACGCCGGGGCCATCGAGCGCAGGAAGATGCGGGCGGATTTCGGGATCACCTACGACTCCGACGCGCTGAAGCTCATCGACGACCTCCGGGATTGGAAGCTCGACTTGGCCGGCGTGGTCATCACCCGCTTCGCGGGCCAGCCCTCCGCCACGCTCTTCAAGAACAGGCTCGAGCGGCGCGGAGTCCGGGTCTACACGCACGCCGCGACCCAGGGATATCCGAGCGACGTGGACCTCATCGTGAGCGACGCCGGATACGGGGCCAACCCCTACATCGAGACCTCCAAGCCCCTCGTGGTGGTGACGGGCCCGGGCCCGGGGAGCGGGAAGCTCGGGACCTGCCTGTCCCAGATCTACCACGAACATAAGCGCGGGGTCCAGGCCGGCTACGCCAAGTTCGAGACCTTCCCCATCTGGAACCTCCCCCTGAAGCATCCGGTGAACGTGGCGTACGAGGCCGCGACGGCCGACATCCGCGACTTCAACCAGATCGACCCCTTTTACCTCGAAGCCCGCGGCGAGTCCTCGGTGAACTACAACCGCGACGTGGAAGCCTTCCCGGTGGTCCGGAGGATACTCGAACGCATCGAGGGGAGCGACTCGGTCTACAAGTCCCCCACGGACATGGGCGTCAACCGGGCCGGATTCGGGATCGTCAACGACGCGACGGTGCAGGAGGCGGCCCGGCAGGAGATACTCCGGCGCTACTTCCGCTACAGCTGCGAATTCGCCATGGGCCTCGTGGACAAGCAGACGGTGGAGCGCGCGGAGCTCATCATGCGGGAGTTCGCGCTGCGCCCCGAGGACCGCCGCGTGGTGGAGCACGCGCGCCGCGCGGCCGAGGACGGACGCAAGCGGGGGAAGGGCAACGAGGGGATCTTCTGCGGAGCGGCCCTCGGACTCAAGGACGGGAGCGTCGCGACGGGGACCAACTCCCCCTTGATGCACGCGGCCTCGAGCGTGGTCCTGAACGCCATCAAGCAGCTGGCCGGCATCCCGGACCGCCTGCATCTGCTCTCGCCCTCCATCCTCACCTCGGTCGGGGACCTCAAGAAGAACACCTTCTCCAAGAAGGCCGTGAGCCTGAACCTGGAAGAGACGCTCATCGCCCTGGCCATCAGCGCCACCACGAACCCGACGGCCCAGCAGGCCATGGAGCGGCTCAAGGACCTATCCGGCTGCGAGATGCACATCACGCACATCCCCACGCCGGGCGACGAGGGCGGCTTGCGCCATCTCGGGCTCAACCTGACGAGCGACCCGGTGTTCTCCGGCAACACCCTGTTCGTCGCTTAGGCGGTTCCGGGGTCCGGGTCCATCAGGGGACCCAGCGCGACGGCGATGCCTATCGTGCCGAAAGTCCCCAGGATGACCAGCCAGCTCCACCCCAGGGGCAGGATCCCTTTCTCCGAGAGGATCAGGAGGACGAGGTTCACCAGGGCCATCGACGTCATGGCCGCGACGTTGGCCCTGTTCGCGCGCCGCCGCGTGAGCAGGCCCAGGAGGAACACGCCCAGAAGGCAGCCGTAGGTCACGCCTCCGATCTTGAACGCGAGCCAGAGCATCCTGTCTTGGAAGCTGAAGACGTACGCGATGGCGGCCAAAGCGGCTCCGAAGAACAGGATGGAGACCCTGGAGACCGCGACGTAATGGCTCTCGCTCGCGTCCCTGCGGATGAGGGGACGGTAGAGGTCTGTCACGAAGGAGGCGCTCAGGCTCGCCAGGGGCGAGTCTATGGACGCCATGACGATGGCCGTCAGCACGAGGCCGCGCAGCACCGGAGTCATGACCTGGGCCGCGAAATGCGGATAGATCTTGTCGAGCCCCTCGGGCAGGGCCAGCTCCGGATGCTGGCCGTAATACGCGAAGAGGCAGGTCCCCACGGCCATGTAGAGCACGCACACGGCCGTGCTCGCCAACAGGGTCCAGAGCAGGGTGTCGCGGCTCACACGCCTCGTTCGGACGGTCAGGAGTCTCTGCATGAGCTCATGGTCCGTGCCGAAGGCCGCCATGCTGTGGAAGAAGCCGTTGAGCAGCGCCACGAACGCGATGTTCGGGTCGGACAGCAACCCCCGGAGGAAGTCCCCGCCCCTGAGGGAAGGCCCGGAGTTCCAGAAGTCGAGCCGTCCGGCCGCTTCAGCGGTCCGGACCACCTCCACGAGCCCCCCGTCCACCTTGTGGAGGATGAAGACGACCGTGGCGGCCCCGGCCGCCAGGATGACCAGGGCCTGGACCACGTTGGTCCACACCACGGCCCTCACCCCGCCCGCCCCGATGTAGAGGATGCTCACGACGCTGAAGGCCGCGATCACCGGGGCGATGGGCCAGTCGAGCAGCACCGCCACGGCCAAGCACGCGGCCATGAGCCTCACCCCGGAGGCCAGGAGCCGGGTCACGAAGAAGAAGAGCGTGGCCGTGTACTGGGTCAAGGGGCCGAAGCGGTGCAGGAGGTACTCGTAGATGGTCGTGCAGTCGAACCGGTAGAACGCCGGGATGAAGAGGAACGCGACCACGACGCGCGCCGCGGCCGAGCCGATGACGAACTGCATGTACTGCCAGTTCTCGCGGTACGTGGTCGCCGGCACGCCGATCACGGTCATGGCGCTGACCTCCGTGGCGACGAAGGAGAGCACGACGGCCCAGCCCGGGATCCTCCGGCCGCCCAGGAAGAAGTCCGAGGTGGTCTGCCTCCGCCGGCTCAGCGCCACCCCGATGGCGCAGAGCAGGAGGATGCTCCCGCAGGCCATGGAGAACTCGACTAGCCCTAGCCGCCCGGCCCCGGGTATGGAAAGCGACATAGGGGGATTATATAATTACGGCAACGAGGACCTCAGTGCGATCGACCTGGAAATCGTATGTTTTCGCGGTCCTGCTCTGCGCCGCGCCCTTGTCCGCGCGTTCCGCTGAAGCCCCGGCCGAGGAACCTTTTGTTTTTAAGGAAGGGACGCTCTGCGACACCGATTTCCTGCTCTTGACGCGCGCCGGCTACAGCCTCAACGCCGACGGCAAGGTCTACGCCAAAGACTCCAAAGAGCCGCTGCCCGAGAGCGATTTCCAGTTCGTCCTCGAGGAGATCCGCAGCAAACAGCGGCTGAAGGCCCTGCTGCAGATCAACCTCATCCTGACGAAGAGCAACTACTCCGACGCCGTGTCCCAGAACGACCGCGAGGCCCTTCGCGCGATCGGCAAGGAGAATTGGCCGCTCCTCTCCAGACATTCCCGCGAGCAGCTGCAGGCCTACTTCACGACGCGCGAGGTCTATGAGATGGACCTGCGCCTGCCCAAGGTACCCGACTTCGTCCAAGGGCAGCTTCCCCTTCCGCCAGAACCCAAACTCGGCGAACCCGTGTCCATCTCATCCCAGGAGCCGCTTAAGAGCCATGACAAGCTCCTTCTCCCGTTGGGGGTGAGGGAATCGAAGCCGGCAGTCCAGGAACCCGAAGAACTCCCCACGTTCGAGCCGGAACAGCCTCTTCCTCAGCCCACCCCATCGACGGAGGCTGCGCCTGAGACTCCCGCGGTCCGTTCCGCCGCGGAATTGACCGTCGCCCCTCCGGCGGTCGGCCCTGACGAGCCCGCGGCCCCTGAACCGCAGCCTCAGCCCCCTGCCTCGGATCAGGCTGTCCCCGGGACCGTCTCTCCGATAGGGACACCTCCTGAGCCGATGCCTGCTCAAGCCGCCTCAGTGATGCCGGCGGTACCCCCGCAGGCGGCGGCTCCGGTCATCCCGGAGCCGGAGGAACTCCCCACATTCGAGAACGAACCGGTGAAGCCGGCGCCTGAGCTCCCCTTCCGCACGGAGCCTGCCCCGCTCCCGCCGGTCCCGACCGCTCCGGCCACGGCTCCCCTGACCCTTGAGGGTGAGAAACCCAAGTCACCGGAGCGCGCCGCTCCTCCCGCCGTGCGACAACCCGCGGTCCAGGAGCCGCCGCCTCCGGAGCGCGCCGCTCCTCCTTCCGCGCCGAAGCCTGTGGTCGCGTATCCGCCGTTCGATCCGGCCGCTTTCACCGCTTTCCTGGACGGCGCGCCTTACGGCCGCGACGTGAAGCCGCTCCTGAGCTTCTTGGCGGAGAACACCCAGGACCCGGAACGCCGCATCGCCCTCGGCCTGGTGATGGCCCTGTCCCCGCACATCGTCCTGGATTCGATCAAAGCCGGGGCGCACGGCCGCTACGCGCTGAGCCGCCTCCCCGGACGCGAGGGCAGGGCCCAAGTAGCGCTCAACGACGGCCCCGTGGTGCTGGAGGCCAAGCGCCTTTTCCAAAAGAGCCAAGTCTTCAAGCTCCCCGACTCCCCCGCCTACTACGCGGAGCAGAGCCTCCCCTTCCCGACGCTCAAGGCCATCAGCCGGGAGGCCCCCTCCGAGAGCGAGGAAGAGGAGGACTGGGGGATGGCCCGCGTCTACTCGGACGGCTCGATGCGCCTGCGCATCTCCGCAGAGCAGCTCGCCGGAGCCCTGCTCCACGCCCTCTTCGAACTCGACGCGCAGCGCCGCGGCTGGGACGACGCCCTCCGCGCGGAGCTCCGCGCGTCGGCGGCCGAGTTCCACCTCTACCGCACGCTGGAGGTCCAAAAGCGCCAGAGGCCCCGCCTCGACCGCGAACTCGAAGCGCAGTACCGGGAGTGGTTCGAGCGGCCCGAAGACTACGTCGATTTCCTCGTCGGCTGCGTGGCGGCGCAGGGCGGGCAGACCGACGTGGCGATCCTGTCCGAGGCGGGATTAGCCCCGGATCTGAAGCCTTCCAGCGAGGCGCAGTGGGTGCCGACGGCCCTCCCCAAGCCCGACCCCGAGGCGTTCGCCGCGTGGCAGGAGCTGGAGAAGGCGGCGAGGTCCGAATGAGGGGTTTCTGCGCGCTCGCGTTGCTCCTGCTCGCGTGCCCCTCCCGGGCCCAGGAAGACCTCTCCTCCCCGGCCGGGGAGCGCTTCGTCTACTACGCCCCCCCGAGCCGCAGCTTCGCCTGCGACATCCCGGCGGACTGGTCCGCTTCCGAGCAGGAGATGCCGCGCGGGAAAGTCTCCCACATCCTCGGCCCCGTCGAGGCCTCGGGGGTCTGGCAGGTGGGCTACCACATCCACGTGTTCGACCGGGACAAGCCCGGGTTCGTCACCGCCCGGGACGCGATGGCCTTCGAGCGCCGGGATGAGAAGGCCTCCTCGCGGCAGGCGACGCAGCCGGTCTCCTGGCGCATCGCGGGCAAGCCCGCCCGGGTCTTCGAGGTGCGCGAGGCCCGCATCCTCCCCAAGGACCGGCTTCCGGCCAAGAGAGTGATGCTCCACCACTTCTACGCCTTCGTGGCGTCGGGCGGGAACGAGTACATCATGATCAAGCTCTCCGCCACCGAGGACACCTATCTGGACTACCGGGAGGAGTTCAAGCGCCTGCTGAAGAGTTTCCGGGTCGTCGGTTACTAGCCCGCGGCGGAAGCTTGTCCAACTTCCTCTCCAGCACCTCGAGGTTCTCCACGTCCTCCCGGTTGTAGCGCAGCAGCAGGTCCAAAGCGTCCCGGCGGCCGGCCCGATACGCGTCCCAGAGCCTGGGCGCGTCCAGGCTCGTGAGGCCCTCGGTGTCGCGCGGGATGTCGAGCAGCACCTCGACCTTCTTGAGCCCTCCCTTGAGGTCGTGGCGCCAGCACCGGACCATCAGGTCGTCATGGCGGAGCTTCCCCGGGAGGTCCGTGCCGAGGCGGCGGTTCAGGACAGGCAGGTCGAAACGGCTGCCGTTATAGGTGACGAGCCGCGAGACGCCCGAGAGGAGCTCCATCACGGCCGCGGCCGAGACGTCCGGCTTGATGATCTGCCGCGTCCCGCTCCCGGGGATATAGACCCCCACCACGGTGACCTCGCCGGACCAGGAGGTCTCGATGTCCAGGTAGGCGGTCACCGGATGAATTCTTTAGGGGGCTCCTGCGGCGGCGCGGGGGCCGTGTCCGTCGAGACCTCGGTCGTGAGGTCGGGCGGCTGGATCGGGTTCTCCATCCAGTCCAGGACCTGGTCGATGAGCCCCTTGTTGTAGTAGAGCATCCGCGTTCCATGCCCCTTCGGGACCCGGATGAGCTGGACGTTCTCCGGACCGACCGCGCGTTTGGCGAACTCGAAGAGGATGGGGGCTTCGGCCGCGGTGCGGCGGTCGTCGTCTCCCATCACCATCAGGATCGGACGGTCCTTGAAGGCGCGCAGGGCGTTGACCGTGGGGATGGATTGGTGGCTCATCCCGGGAGAAAGCAGGCAGACCTGCGCGATCTCCGGGTGCAGCGCGGCGTAGCGGAGGGCCACGCTCCCCCCCACCGCGGCTCCGGCGAGAGCGACGACCTCGGGCTCGATGCCGCGCTCCGTCAGGAAAGCGGCCGCCGCGGCGATGTCCTCCCGCATGTTGTCGTACTCGTTGTAGTCCTTGCCCACCTTGAACTTCCGCCAATCCGCGGGCTGTCCGTCGGGCGGCTTCTGGCTCTGCCCGTGCCCTCGGAGGTCGATGGCAAAATATCCGATGCCGCGGCCCGCCATGCGCCGCGCCAGCCAGTACCAGTTCTGCCTTCGTCCGCTGGACTCATGGAGCAGGATGAAGGTGAGCTGGTCCTTGCCCGGGGGCTGGAACTGTCCCGTGATCGTCCACCCGTCCGCGGTGCGGAACTCGACGATTTCGCCGGCAAGCTCTCTGGATTTCTTGGCGGGGGCGACCGGGGTCTCCGCGCAGAAGGCGCAGAGAGCCAGGAAGAGCAGTATCCTCACGAGCCCACGAGCTCGTCCGGCCGGAACCAGAGCCCGACCTCGTAGGAGGCTTCGGCCGGCGAGCCGGAGGCGTGCAGCACGTTCTCGATCTGCCCGTCCTTCGTGTTCCGCCCGAAAGAGCCCCGGAGCGTGCCGGGCTCGGCCTTCTCCGGGTCCGTGGCGCCGGCCACGCGCCTGGCCACGGCCACGGCGTTCTCCCCCTCGTAGACCAAAGCGAGGATGCGGCTCCTGGGGATGGCGTGGAACTCTCCGCGGATGTATCTGATGAGATTGTCGAAGAAGTGCTTGCCCACATGGTCGCGGTAGTGCTTCTTGGCGAGGTCCTCGCTCACGGGAACGACCTTGGCGCCGACCAGGGCGAGCCCGGAGGCGTCGAGCCGGTCGATGACCAAGCCGGTGAGGCGGCGCTTGCTTCCGTCGGGTTTGATGAGGATGAGGGTCTGTTCTTTAGCCATGGCGGACGGGATGATACAATTTGTGGCGGCGGGGCGGCAAAATCTAGTAGACTCTTCCTTCGATGGCGCATATCCTCGTCGTCGAGGATGAACGGGACGTCGTCACCTTGATCAAGTTCCTGCTGGAGAAGGACGGACACAGGGTGAGCGAGGCCTATAACGGCGCCGAGGCGCTGCAGTTCCTCGGCGTGGAGCCCGACACGCCCAAGACGAAGGAGCAGCTGCCGGACCTCGTCATCATCGACGTGATGATGCCCGTCATGGACGGCTTCACCGCCACCCGCAAGATGAACGAGCATGGAAAGGCGAAGTCCATCCCGGTCGTGGTCCTGACCGCGAAAGGTCAGGTCCGCGACCTCTTCGAAAATGCCCCGAACGTGGCCGCGTACCTGGAGAAGCCGTTCGACCCGAAGAAACTCAAGGAGATGATATCGAGCCTCCTGGGGACGGGCCCGGCGTAAGATGCCCATGATCCTGATCGTCGACGACGAGCCGGAGATCGTCACCCTGCTGCGCTTCGTCCTGGAGAAGGACGGCTACGCAATCCTCGACGCGTCCAACGGGGTGATCGCCCTCGAGCGCCTCGGCGTCGAACCGCCCTCCCCGCAGAAGCCGGTGCCGGACCTCATCATCCTCGACATCATGATGCCGATCATGGACGGCTATGCCTTGAACAACCGGCTGCAGAAGGAGCCGCGCACCCGGGGCATCCCCATCCTCGTGCTCACGGCCAAGGGGCAGAAGATGCGGGAGCTCTTCGAGATGGCCCCCAACGTGGCGGCCTACGTCCAGAAGCCTTTCGACCCCAAGATGCTGCGCGAACTCATCGCCGGCATCCTGCACAGGAACAACAACTCCGGGTAACGCACAGTGTCCGGCACCTTCGACCCCTACCCCCACCGCTGGCCGCGCACGCATTCCGCCGCGCAAGCGGCCGCGCTGGCGGAGGGATTCTCGCCCGGAGGCCGCACGGAAGGGAAGGTCCGCGTGGCCGGCCGGCTCGTGCAGATCCGCGAGATGGGCAAAGCCTCCTTCGCCCACATCCTCGACGAAGGCCGCAAACTCCAGCTCTACTTCAAGAAGGACGTCCTGGGCGAGGAGGCCTACGCCTTCTTCAAAAAGGAACTCCACGTGGGGGACATCATCGGCGTGGAGGGACCCGTCTTCAAGACCCGGACCGGGGAGACGACGGTGGAGGCGAGCAGCGTGACGCTGCTCGCCAAGGCCCTTCGACCGCCGCCCGAGAAATGGCACGGGCTGAAGGACACCGACGCCCGGTTCCGGCGGCGCCATCTCGACCTCATCGCCAACGAATCGGTGCGCCGGGTCTTTGAGACGCGCTCCAACCTCGTCGCGTCCATCCGCTCCACCATGGCGTCTTTGGGATTCCTGGAAGTCGAGACCCCGGTGCTGCTCCCCCAGGCCGGCGGAGCCTCGGCCAATCCCTTCGAGACGTTCCACCGGGCGCTCGGATCCAAGCTCTACCTGCGCATCGCCCTGGAGCTCTATCTCAAGCGCCTCATCATCGGCGGCTTCGGCAAGGTCTACGAGATCGGCCGGGTCTTCCGGAACGAGGGGATCGACACCCGCCACAACCCCGAGTTCACCATGCTCGAGGCCTACCAAGCCCACACGGACTACAACGGCATGGCGGACCTCGTCGAGCGCGTATTCTCCGACGCCTGCCGGAGTCTCGGCATCGAGTCCGTCGAATACCGGGGCCAGCCCCTCAAGCTCACTCCGCCCTTCCGCCGCCTCAGGCTCCCGGAACTCTGGAAGGAGCGCTGCGGCGAGGACATACACGCGGTGCTCGATGGCAAGGGATTCCGCCGGGAGGGCCTCATGACCCTCGCCCGCCGTCTGAAGATCGAGGCCTCGGAGGGGACGCCGAGCGCCAAGGTGTTCGAGCGCGTCTTCGACGACCGCATCCTGCCCCTTTTGCACGAAGGGGCGTTCCTCTTCGACCACCCCACGGCCATCACCCCGCTGGCCAAGTGCGTCCCCGGCGACGAGTCGCTCGTGGAGCGCTTCGAATTCTTCATCGGAACGGAGGAATGCGCCAACGCCTACACGGAGCTCAACGACCCGGTCGAGCAGCGCCTGCGCTTCGAGGAGCAGGCGAAACAAAAGGCCGGCGGGCTGACGGAGGCCGAGCCCCCGGACGAGGACTTCGTCGAAGCCATGGAACACGGGATGCCCCCCACCGGCGGCATCGGCATCGGCATCGACCGCCTCGCCATGATCTTCACGGGCCAGCCCTCCATCCGCGAGGTCGTCCTCTTCCCCACGCTCAAATCCGAGGCGGCATGACCCTGCCTTTCGAGGTCTTCGTCGCCTTGCGCTACCTGAAGTCCAAGCGCAAAGGGCTCTTCACGGTCGTGACCACCGCCATCGGGGTGGCCGGCGTCTCCATCGGCGTGGCCGCCCTCATCATCATCCTCTCGGTCATGAACGGCTTCCAGGCCGACATCCAGAAGAAGGTCATAGGAGCCCAAGCGCACATCACCATCGACGCTCAACTCGACGCCGCGAAGCTCAAGCGCGTGGAGACGGTCCTCGCCGCGCATCCCGAGGTCGAGGCCTCGGCGCCCTTCGCGCTCGGTCAGGGCATCCTCACCTTCGAGGGGCGCTCGTCCGGAGTGGTGGTCAAGGGGATCGATCCGGAGGCCGAGTTCAAGGTAAACGACCTGGCCAAGACCCTCACCTCGGGGGGCTGGGAACGGCTCGGCGAAGGCAAGGTCCCGGGCGTAGTCCTCGGCGAGGAACTCGCCAGGTCCATGGGGGTCTGGCTCGGCGAGGATATCATCCTGGTCTCGCCGCCGAGGAACCTCGGCATCACGCCCCTCATGAAGCGCTTCAAGGTCGTGGGGCTCCTGCGCACGGGCTACTACGAGTACGACAACATCATGGTCTACACCTCGCGGCCCGCGGCAGCCGCCTTCCTCGAGGTCCCCGGCGGCGCCACGGGCGTCCAGGTGAAGGTGGCGCGCCTGGAGCTCGCGGACGAGGTCTGTGCCGCGCTGCGGCAGGAGCTCGGCTTCGAATACCGCATCCGATCCTACTCGCAGATGAACGAGACGCTCTTCGCCGCGCTGAAGCTCGAGAAGATCATGATGTTCATCATCGTCACGCTCATCATCCTGGTCGCATCCTTCAACATCGCCTCGAACCTCATCCTGATGGGGACGGAGAAGCTCCGCGACATAGGACTCTTGCGCGCCATGGGAGCGACCGGACCGGAGATCCTGCGCGTCTTCCTCTGGGTCGGTTCGCTCATCGGCGCTTTGGGGGTGTGCTCCGGGACGGCCATCGGCCTGGCCGTCTGCTGGTTCCTGCACCGCTACCCCATCATCCAGCTGCCCTCGGACATCTACTACCTCACCCGCCTGCCCGTGCAAGTCTCGCCCTCCGACGTCGCGTCCGTGGTGCTCTGCGGACTCGCCCTCTCGGTGCTCGCCACGCTTTATCCGGCCTGGCGGTCCTCGCGGGTGGATCCCATCGAGGCCATCCACTATGGCTGAGCCACCCTTCCTGGAGACGCTGAACCTGCGCCGAAGCTACACCGAGGGGGAGAAAAGCTCCGTGGAGGTGCTCAAGGGAGTGGACTTCCAGGCCCGGGCCGGCGAGTTCGTCGTCATACTCGGCCCCAGCGGGTCGGGGAAATCGACCCTGCTCAACCTCCTGGGGCTCATGGACCGGCCCACCGACGGGGAGGTCCGCCTCTTCGGCCAGCCGACCGGCCGCCTCTCGGAGAGGGATCGCGCCCGGCTGCGCAACCGCAGCCTCGGGTTCGTCTTCCAGTTCGACTCCCTGCTCCCCGAATTCACGGTCCTGGAGAACGTGATGCTGCCCGGCCGCATCGCGCTCCGCAAGGGGGAGGGCCTGGCGGCTCTCGAGGCCCGCGCCCTGGACCTGCTCGACCGCCTCGGGATACGTCCCTTGGCGGGTCGCCTGCCGCCCCAGCTCTCCGGGGGCGAAAGGCAGCGCGCGGCCATCGCACGAGCGCTCGTCAACAAGCCCGCCATGGTCCTGGCCGACGAGCCTACGGGCAACCTGGACAGACGGAACGGAGAATTGGTATCAAGCAAGCTGCGCGAGCTGGTGGACACGCTGAAGGTCTGCGTGCTCATGGTCACCCACAATGAACACGCGGTCCGGTTCGCCTCAAGGTCCATCCACCTCCTCGACGGACGCATCCAAGAGGCCGCGCCATGAAGATATACATCGACGGCGAGTTCTACGACCGCGAGAAAGCCCTGGTCTCGGTGTACGACCACGGGCTCCTCTACGGCGACGGCGTCTTCGAAGGCATCCGGGCCTACGGCGGCCGGGTCTTCCGCCTCAAGGAGCACGTGGAGCGGCTCTACGCGTCCGCGAAAGCGATACTCCTCGACATCCCGGTCCCGCCCGAGGAGATGTCGCGCCTCATCACGGAGGCGGTGCGCATCAACGGGCTCAAGGACGCCTACATCCGGGCCATCGTCACCCGGGGGGTCGGAGACCTCGGACTCGACCTGCGCAAATGCCCGAAGCCCAGCGTCATCGTCATCGTGGACAAGATCGCCCTCTACCCCGAGGAGGCCTACCGCAGGGGCCTGAAGGTGATCGTCGCGAGCCTGCGCCGCACCCCGCCCGATACCCTGAGCCCCCTCATCAAGTCCCTGAACTACCTCAACAACGTGCTCGCCCGGGCCGAGGCGATCCGGGCCGGGTGCGATGAGGCGATCCTCCTGAACCGGGAGGGCTACGTCGCGGAATGCACCGGGGACAACATCTTTTTCATCCGGAAGGACGTGCTCTTCACCCCTCCCGTCTTCGTCGGAATCCTCGAAGGCGTCACGCGCGGCGTGGCCATGGACCTCGCCCGCCGCAAGCTGTGCCTCGATGTCCGCGAGCAGGTCTTCACCCCGACCGAGCTCTACGGAGCCGACGAGGTCTTCCTCACCGGCACCGGAGCGGAGATCATCGGCGTTTCGCACGTGGACGGCAGGAAGATCGGCGAGGGAAGGCCCGGCCCCGTCACAAAAAAGCTCGTCGCGGCCTTCCGCGAGCACGCCCTCTCCCTGGCGGCTGAAGGAGCCGAACGCTGAGTCCATGCTTTGCGAGCAGTGCCATAAAGCCGACGCCACCGTATTCTTCAAGCAGCTCCTGAACAACCAGGTCACGGAGCTCCGCCTGTGCGGGGACTGCGCCAAGAAGATCGAGGTCCCCGCGCTCACGTCCGGCTCGCCGATCTTCGACCTGCTCGCCTCCCTGGCCAAAGCGACGGAGCGTCCGGGGAAGATCGAGCGCCTGGCGTGCTCGCGCTGCGGCCTGCAGTACCTCGAGTTCCGGCGCACGGGCCTTCTGGGCTGCCCTCAGTGCTACGACAGCTTCGCCAAGCCGCTGGAGGAGCTCCTCAAGCAGATCCACGGCAAGACCCGCCACCGCGGCAAGATGCCCCCGGGGGTGGCCTCGGCCAGGAGCGAGAAGCGCCGGACCCAGGAGACCGCGAGGCTGCGCAAGCAGCTCGAGACCGCGGTGAAAGACGAGGCCTTCGAGGAGGCCGCGCGCATCCGGGACATGCTCAAGAGGCTGGAGAAATGAACCTCAAGAACATGCTCCGCTACAAGATGGCGTGGGCCAGGGCCGAGGGCCCGGAGCACGGGGTCGTGCTCTCCTCCCGCGTCCGCCTGGCCCGCAACCTGAGCGAGTATCCGTTCCCGGGACGCGCGACGGCGGACAGCCTGGCCGCCGTGCTCGCCGCGGCGTTCGAAGCGGCGGGGAAGTCCCCCTCCCTGTCCGGGGCCGCGCGCATCCGTCTCGCCGATGCTTCCGCCCTCGACCGTACATTCCTGGTGGAACGCCACCTCATCAGCACCAAGCTCGCGGCCATCTCGCAGCATCGCGGGGTCGTGGTGGGCGAGGCCGAGGTCCTCAGCCTCATGGTCAACGAGGAGGATCACCTGCGCCTGCAGGGCATCTCCTCCGGGCTGTGCCTGGCGGACCTCTTCCGGCGGGTGAGCGCGACGGACGACGAGCTCTCAGGCGAGTTGGAGATGGCCTTCCACACGGATTGGGGCTACATGACCTCCTGCCCCACGAACACGGGCACGGGCCTGCGCGCCTCCTGCCTGGTGCACCTGCCGGCCCTGGGCCTCGCCGGGCTCGTCAACCGCGTGCTCGACGGCCTCTCGAGGCTCGGCATCGTGGCGCGCGGGCTCTACGGCGAAGGGACCAAGGTCATGGGGGATTTCTACCAGATCTCCAACGCCACCGCCCTGGGCCCGAACGAGGGGGAGGTCATCGAGACCATCACCCGGGTGGTGGAAGGGCTTTTGCGCCGCGAGAATGAGACCCGCTCGGAGTTCGTCTCCGGGGAGCAGAAGCTCCGGCTCGAGGACCTCGTGTACCGCTCGCTGGGAGCCCTGTCCCAGGCGCGCATCGTCTCCTTCGAGGAGGCGATGCAGCACCTCTCCTATATCCGTCTCGGCCTGCACTACGGCTGGAAGCTCCCGGTGGACCTGCACACGGTCAACGAACTCCTCGTGCTGACCCAACCCGGCCATGTGCAGATGCTCGCCGGGAAGGAACTCGGGCCTCAGGACCGCGACTTCCTGCGCGCCACCCTGCTGCGGAGGAAGTTCGCAGGGGAGAGGGAAGCGGACTAGATTAAATAGACGAGCCAGTCGCCTGCGTTATATCGTGGGTTGCTTCCCCGAGAGGAAGCCTATCCACAAACGGAGGTTTGACTGGCTCTA
>Ga0265297_10003444_pt1 | contig 28564 bp, 27 predicted proteins | sample Munlanlwell13791_FD_192502 | JGI IMG/M metagenome (GOLD analysis project Ga0265297, IMG submission 192502) | Leachate microbial communities from a municipal landfill in Southern Ontario, Canada - Leachate well 137-91 | ecosystem: Engineered > Solid waste > Landfill > Unclassified | place...
TTCTTGATTTTCTTGATTATTTATTTTAAAAAATTCAGTACTTTGGCCATAGAGTTCTAAAACAATTTCTTGATAAGCTTGATCATGTAAAAAAATATTTAAAAAGCCCGGGCCTGCAATTTGAATATCTTTTATATATTTTTTTAAAAAATTCTCTTTTTCTAAACTTAAAAAATTATCTTTAATTTGTATTGCAAGTTCTCGGGGATTTTTTTGTAAAACTTTAGCAAGAACCATACTTGCGTTACAATTTAGATCACCAAAAGTTCTATCTTTATCAATATTAAGGCTAATTTCTATATTTTTTAAATTATTATTTTCTAAATTAAATAATTGTTTTATTTTTAATAAAAAATCATTTCTTATTGCATTAAAAATGTTCATTAATTTCGCCCTATAAAATCAAAATAAATAAAAACGTAAAATATTTATTATTTTAGCATAAATAGAGAGAAAAGGAATATTAATCCGGCAGCCAAGAGTTACCGGTAAATTTTAAATATTTAAATTAGATTTTTTTATTTATTAAAATTTCTTAAAAAACCTTTATACTTAGCCTATAAATAAAAAAAATAAGCGAAAATTAAAGGGTTAAACAGTGGATACAAGCTTTTCTTTATCACTAGAATTAATATGCCTAATGAACTGGCTTTTAAAAAATGAAAAAGAAAAATTAAAAATTTTAATAAACCAAACCATTAAAAATGGTCTATCTTATGAAATAGAGCAATTAGATAAATTAACAGATAATCAAATCGATCCGAATGATAATACTCAGCTACACAACACCATATTGGATTTTTTAATTTTCCTTGAAGATACTTTGATAGAATGTTTAGAAGAACAAGAATTAGATACTAAATCAAGAGAAAAATTAAATTTATCTATACAAAAAATTTTACCACAGCATGTAGATTTAAAAACAATTTGGTTAAGTGTGCAACAAGCAAAAGAAAAAATATCTAAAATAGAAAAAAATACAAGTAAACCAATTGAAGAAGATGAATTACGCAATACTCTTTTAACACAATTGATCAAAAATTGGACACCAAATAATAACGAACCAGTAAATTAAATACTCAAATTAAATTTAAAATCTAAATTAAAGCTAAAAATTAAATCCAAGTTTTTGCAAAACTTGTCTTACTTCAAAAAGAGGCAACCCCAAAATACCAGTAAAAGAACCGTTTATAGATTTTAAAAAATTTAAGCCATAATTTTCAATAACAGCAGAACCTGCCGCATTTAATGCATGAGGTTCTTTTTGAAAATATAAATCTACATAATCTTCTGGAACACAAAAATCAACTATCGAAAAACTAACAAAGCAATCTTGTTTTTCTGTTATCCAAATATTGTTTTGCAAAATTTTCTTTTCTATACAACATGCAGTTGCAATTTTTGCTTGTTCTTCTCTTAAAAGAGCCAACATACGCTTAGCATCAAAAAGATTTTCTGGTTTCGTTAAAACATGTTTTGAATTAATTGTTCTGACCAAAGTATCTGCAGTAAGAACAAAAATATGGTCTTTATTTTTAAAATTTTTTGTATCAGGCAAAATAAGTTTTTCCATTTTATGCTTTGCTATAGAAAGCACATAAGCAGAAAAACTTTTTTCTAAATCAACACCACATTCATCACTTTCATGTTCTAAAAGAATATATTTTATATCTGCTAGTTCTATTAATTTTCTGCGAGAGCTAGATTTAGAACCTAAATACAAAATATCTTTTTGATTATTATTCATAATTTTTTAAACTCTTTCCCAGAAACCATTTATATTTTGTTTTACTTTTTCGGCCAATTGTAAATCAAACAACAAATCTTGTAAATGTGATAAATCCAGTTTTGTTTTAAAACTCAATTCATCTAATGAACATGTTTGTTGCAAAAGATTTAAGATTGTGTTTGCGGGTGTTTGTTTTTCGTATGGTTCGTTCCAGACTTCGCATGAAGCTTCGCCGGACACGGTATCACAAACGGGTAATGTTTCTTTTATCCCAAAATCTTCAAAAATATCCTCTGTCGAATTTACCAATTTTGCACCCTGATTTATTAATTCATGACACCCAAGACTTAATTCATCAAAAATAGAACCGGGTATAGCAAAAACAGTTCTGCCTTCGTCCAATGCAAATTTAGCAGTAATCAAAGCACCACTTTTTTTTGCAGCTTGAACAACCAAACATGCCTTACTAAGTCCAGCAATAATGCGATTTCTTGCTGGAAAATTGCCTTTATCTGGAGGAGTTAATAATGGAAAAGGCGAAACAAGAGTACCATTTTGTGCAACAATTTTTTTAAAAAGCTCTTTATTTGTTTTTGGGTAAAAATCTAAAAGCCCAGAACCAAGAACTACTATTGTCTTGCCGCCAGAATCCAATGCAGCTTTATGCGCCATACTATCTGCACCAAGTGCACCGCCGCTAACAATTGTGAAATTTTTATTAACAAGAGTTGGCACTATTTCTTTAACAATTTTTTCAGCATAAGCTCCTGCTTTTCGAGCACCAACAATTGCAAAATTTTTTTCAAAAGAACCAAGCCCCAAACCTTTGCAATAAAGAATAATTGGAGGCATGTAAATTTGTTTTAAACAGTCTGGATATTCAGGATCTAATAAAGAAAAAATACTTATTTTATATTTATCTATTAATTCTATTTCTTTTTCTAACTTGCTTTTATCTAAAAGTCCATCAAATAAGAGCTTTGCCTGTTTTTCTGTTAAATCAAAATTTTGAACAAAATCTTTTATTTTATAAAAATAAAACTGTTCTAAATTCAGTTCTAACGTTTGTAACTGTATATGATGATTTTTGTGCTTTTTACAAAAATCATCATATAATTTTTTTATTAACTTTAAAACGGCAATTGAACCAATTCCAGAAATTAAAGAAAAATGTAGTAATACTTTTTTGTTTTTATCCACCAAGTGCCTAATAATAATTTTATTCTGTAACTATATCTGCGCCTTGCTCATCTTTCTGTTCTTCATCGAAAGCAACAACCGATACAAGAATTTGATCTGCATCAAGACGAACAAGCCTTACCCCTTTTGCCTGTCTTCCCATCGTTCTTACTTCTTGTGGAGATATTCTAATTATTTTTCCATTAGAGTCAATTAATAAAATATGAGATCTATCTGATACTTGAACAAGTCCAATCATTTCTCCATTGCGACCACCTGTAGGAATAGTTCTTACGCCAATACCACCTCTGTGCGCAACTCTGAAATCGACAATTTTTACTCTTTTACCATACCCACGAGAAGTTGCAAATAACAAATCCTCTCCTTGAGAATCTACAATCTGCATACCAGCAACAAAATCACCTTTTCTTAATCTTATGCCTCTAACTCCGCCAGCCTGTCTTCCCATTGCTCGCACTTCTTCTTCATTAAATCTAATTCCCTGTCCTTGACTTGTTGCAATAACAATAGAATTTTTTCCAGAACTTAATGCACAAAATACCAGTTCATCACCTTCATCTAAAGATATTGCTCTAATTCCTGTTGCTCTAATTTTTTCAAAAGCTTTAGCCTCAGTTTTTTTAATAACTCCGTTTTTTGTCAGCATTACCAAATACTTATCAGTTAAGTCTCTTGCACAAAGTAATTTTACGACCTTTTCACCCTCAGCTAATTGTAAAAGATTTATAATTGCTCTACCCTTTGCGGTTCTCGAAGCTTCTGGAATTTGATAAACTTTTAGATCATATACTCTGCCAAGATTTGTAAAGAACAAAAGATCATCATGATTTTTTGCAACAAACATATCTTGAATTAAATCGTCACTTTCTTCTAAATCTGCCACACCCTTCTTACCCTTTCCACCACGATGTTGCACTGCATATGTTTCAAGAAGAACTCTTTTTACATATCCTTTAACAGTCAAAGTAACAACAACCTCTTCATCAGGAATCAAATCTTCTTCACTCAAGGAATCTGTTGCCATCTCAATTTTTGTTTTTCTTGCATCAGAATATGTATTTTTAATTAAATCAAGTTCTTCTATAATAATTCTTTTCAATTCTTCTGAACTATTCAAAATAAGTTCTAATTTTTCTATCACAACTTTTATATCTTTAATTTCCAAACGAATTTTTTCTTGTTCCAAACCTGTTAAACGACTTAATCTCATTTCTAAGATGGCTTTACTTTGAGCTTCCGTTAATTTTAATTTTTTAATTAAAATTTCACATGCAACAGTTGCATCTTGAGATTTTTTTATTAATTCAATAACTTGATCAATATTTTCAAGAGCAATTATTAATCCATCTAAAACGTGTGTTCTTGCTTTATTTTTAGCTAAATCAAATTCTGTACGTCTTGTAATAATTTCTTTACGATGAACTAAAAAATGATCGATCATTTCACGTAAAGTAAAAAACATAGGCCTATTTTGATATAAGGCCAAAAGCAAAATAGAAAGTGAAGTTTGTAGTGATGTATGTTTATATAATTGATTCAAAACTACATTTGGGTTTTCACCCCGTTTTAATTCAATAACAACTCTTATACCAGATTTATCTGATTCATCACGAATATTAGAAATACCATCAATAATTTTATCTTTTACTAAATCTGCTATTCTCGTTATTAAATCAGATTTATTAACCTGAAATGGTATTTCTGTTATAACAAGAGCTACGCGTTTTTTGTCATCCTCTATGTCAACAACACCCCTCAAAATTACATTTCCATGCCCTGTTCTATAGGCCTTTACAATTCCAGATCTTCCACAAATTATGCCGCCGGTTGGAAAATCTGGTGCAGGAACTAATCTAAAAAGTTCATCTTCACTCAAATTTGGATTTTTTAACAATGCTATACAAGCATCAATAATTTCACCTAAATTGTGTGGAGGAATAGAAGTCGCCATACCAACAGCAATTCCTGTTGAACCATTAATAAGTAAATTAGGTATTTTGCTTGGCAATAAAGTTGGTTCTGTTCTAGACTCATCAAAGTTTGGTACAAAGAGAACTGTATCTTTTTCTATATCAGCCAAAATTTCTCTAGCAATTTTGGCCATTCTAACTTCTGTATATCGATGTGCAGCTGCATTATCACCATCAATAGATCCCCAGTTACCTTGCCCATCTAACAAAGGATATCTTTTAGAAAATGTTTGCACCATTCCAACCATAGTTTGATAAATTGCAGCATCACCATGTGGATGATAGTGACCAATAACATCACCAACTACGGTAGCAGATTTTCTATAAGGTTTGTCTTGATAATAACCAAGTTTATGCATTGAATATAAAATTCTTCGATGCACAGGTTTTAGACCGTCTCTAACATCAGGAAGAGCTCTACTAATAATAACAGACATTGCGTAATCTAAAAAAGATGTTTTCAATTCTTTTTCAATAGAAAGAGGTACTACTTTTTTAGAAAAAATATTTGTATTTTGTTTATTATTTTGTTCCGACATTCAAATCCCTTCCCAACAAAGAGAAAACCTTAAAAAAAGCTACCAATACAATAAATATTATGATACTATGCTTTAGATTATTATACAAGATTTTAACTTGTTAAGCTAAAAATTTTAAAATTTTTAAATTTAAAAAAAGACCTAAATATGCAAAAAAGAATTTTAATTATCAATAGCGCAACAGGTATAATGGGAGGAGCAGAAATCTACTCTATCAACCTTTACAAAAATCTTATAAAAAATGGGCATCATGTGAGTTTTTTAGTAAGTAAAAATTCTTGTTTATCAAAAAAATTGCAAGGATTAAAGATTAATTATTATTCTTTCAGAACTTTTGAAATATTTAAAACACAATTTAAATTATTTTTAGCAAAAAAAATTATAAAAATTTGTAACTTAGAGAATATTCAAATTATACATTGTAATCTTCACAGAGAAATACCATGCGTTAAAAAAGCAGCAAAAAAATTAAAAAATAATATAAAAATAGTTCTTACTAGGCATAGCCCACAAAAATTAAAAATTAATTATTTAAAAAATATTCACGGTATTGTTTGTGTAAATCCACAAATAGAAACTGAACTGCAAGAAAGAAATAAGTCTGAAACTTTAAATATAAAAGATATAATTTTTATTCCACCATTTTTTGACGAAGAAAAATTTTTAAATTTTTCCAAACAAAATTTGCAAAATAACTCAGAAAATAAAAAATCATTTTTTAAAAACAATTTTAATATAGACACACAAAACTTACCAGTAATTTGCGCTATAGCAAATATGCCTAGAGATATAAATCACAAAAATCATCCAATTTTATTAAAAGCAATTAACAAATTAATTTATGAAAAAAATAAACCTGTGCATCTTATGCTTGCAGGAGATGGGCCATTAAAAAATTATTTACAAGAAATGGCAAAAAATTTAAAAATACAAGATTATGTACACTTTCTTGGTTTTACAGATAAAATTTCACAAATTTTGTATTTTTCAGACTTTAAAGTTTTACCAAGCAAACAAGAGGGGCTGCCCATTGTTTTATTTGAAGCTGCATGTCTTGAAAAACCTGTAATCGGCGCAAAAGAAACAAGTTTAATTAATGTTATTAAACATAATCAAACAGGTTTATTATTTGATCAAGATAATATATATAGTTTAGTGGCTCAAATAGAAAAATTAATAGATAATCCAGATCTAATAACAAAGTTAGGTAAGAAAGCAAAAGATTTCGTTTTGCAAAATTTTTCAACACAAATTAATATGAATAAATTAGAAATTTTCTACAATAAAGTTCTTAGTAACTGAAAAAACATGTTGCGCATTAATAGTTCTAATCCAGTCTCTTTTTTTATCAGCATTAACTATGCAATTTTTTACACCAACAGGTTCCCATTCAGGATTTTTTTTACGCATTAAAGCAACAACAGGAATATTAAGCGCTGCGGCTAAATGTATAATACTTGTTTCAACAGAAATTACTAAATCACAATGTTTTATAACTGCAGGTAGTTGAAAAAAATTTTTAGTTGCAGTAAATAAGAATATTTTTTGTAAAGAATAATTTTTTAAAAATTTTTCAAAATCTTTATATTGCTCTGGCATTACATTAATAATAAAATTTGTGATATAAAAAGAATCGTCTTTTTTAAAATAACCAATAAGTTCTATGACTTTTTCAAATGTCCAACAACGTTTTTTATTTTTAGCAGTAAAATTAATAAAAATATTTTTTTGATAAAGATTTTGCTTATCAAGGCGTATATCCCAATGCAAAAATTTTAATTTACCATAAAGAATCCAATCTTTTGGAATATCAATAAATGGGATACGTTCTTGATTGGTAGTTTTTGTATTTAAAATTTTTTCAAAAAAAATAGCATTTTGATTATTAATGTGTAAAATATTTTCTTGATTTTCAAAAAATTGTTTACCTGACTTAAAACCTGCAATCAAACAATTTTGTGAACAAATTTTTCGTGCCAATTTAATAAATCTACGTTGTCTCAAACTAGAAATTAAAATAACAATTTCATAATTATTGTTTTTTAATTCTAATACTGTTTTATTAAAATCCCACCAAGAACTAGTATCTTTATAAATTTTATTAAAAAATTTACAAGAGTTTAGCCAATCATACAAAACATAATTGCTTTTTTTTGAACTCCATCTATTTAATAAGCTTTTGCCTCGTCCTTCATCTACTAATAAATCAATTTTTAGATTTGGATATTTTATAGCAAAACTTTTAAAATAATTTTGTAAATAAACAAAGTCCCCGATCGCTAAATGCGAAAGAAACAAAATTTTATTAGATTTTTTTAAAATTTCTTCAGATATTTCTTGAACAAGTTTTTTCTGCATATTTTTAATATACTCAAACTATATTTTGAGCCTGTTCTCTAGCTTTTTCTAATTCAACTTTAATATCAACAACAATTGAACTTATTTGACTATCAGAACATTTAGCCAAAATAGTATTCGCTTCTCTAAGTAATTCTTGCAAAATAAAATCTAATCTTTTACCTTTTTCTATTTCTTTTTCTTTTAGAGCTTTTGAAATTCGGGAAATATGACTTTTAAATCTTATGATTTCTTCATGAATATCTATTTTATTTAAAATAGAATAAAGTTCATCAAGTTTTAATTTTATTTGTTCATCAGAAGTTTCTTTAGGTAGCAAATTTACTTCCTGAATTTGAACTTTATATTTTTTCATCAAATCTTGAAATAAATTGTCAACTTTCAATATTGCTTGCTCACAAATGTAAAAACGCTTTTCTAAATCTTTTTGTAAATTTTTACCTTCTGCAGCTCTACTTTTTAGAAGATCAATAGTAACCAAATCTACTTGTTTTAAAATTTCTTTTTCTAATTTTTGATCAATAACCGTTTTTTTATTAACAAAAACATCGGGCAAATGTAATACATCACCAACAGATATATCTCCAGAAATTTTAAATTTTGTTTTTATCTCTTTTACTGCATCAATATAACTTTGAATAATATTCATAGAAGGTCTTATTGTTTCAAAAGCAGCATTTTCTTCTTCTGGTCTTATAGAAAAATAAACCCTACCTCTTATAAGTTCAGATTTTAGTTTTTGAATAATACTTATTTCTAAATGATTCAATGCACTAGGTAATTTACAAGTTGTTTCAAAAAATCTGGAATTTACAGATTTAATTTCTATCAAAAACTGTATTTTTTCTTTTTTATTAATAGGTAAACAGATCGTTTTACTACTAAAACCGGTCATACTAAAAAGCACTAGTCACCTCGTGTCAAGCCGTTTATAAAAAGCTTGCCTGCCCGGCGTAGCCTTGGCGAAGCCTGGGTCGAAACCTACGAACTCATTTAAACAAGATTTGCATAAATATTCTGAACATCATCCAAATCATTAATAGTTTCTAAAAACCTATAAACAGATTCTTCTTTTTCTTTATCTTCTAATTCAACAGTATTCTTTGGAATCCATTCAATAGAGGCATCTTCAACCTTTAATTCAGCAGATTGAGCCCCTTTTTTTATTTTATCCAAATCAGCAGCATCACAACTGATAGAAATAATACCATCATCTATAGAAACATCATCAATATCATAATCTAGCATTTTTTCTAAAATATCATCTTCTGTAAAATTGTCTGCTGTAACTTTTAAAACACCTTTGTGCTCAAACATCCAAGAAACAGCTCCGGATTCTGCCAGCGTACCCCCAAGCTTTGAAAAAAGATGTCTTAAATCTGATACCGTTCTTTTTTTATTATCGCTTAAAGTTTCTACTATAACTGCAACACCGTGAGGTCCATATCCTTCATATGTAGCCGGTTCATAGCTTGCACCCTCAAGTTCACCAGTACCTTTTTTTATTGCACGAATTATATTGTCCTGAGGCATATTTACTTCTTTTGCCTTATCGATTATAAGGCGCAATTTTGCATTTCCTGCAGGATCCCCTCCACCTTCTTTTGCTGCAACTGTAAGTTCGCGAATTAATTTAGTAAAAACTTTCCCCCTTTTTGCATCTTCTTTAGCTTTTTTATGTTTTATAGTCGACCATTTAGAATGTCCAGACATTTTAATACTCCCAGTATTTAATTAAAAACTTATTAATTTCATAAACTAACTATTTTTAAAAACTTTGTCGACTAGTAAACAGACAAAAAATATTTTTAGTAAACATCCAAAAACAAATGGATATAAACCTAAAATTAGCAATTTTTCGTATGGTACAAAAAAAGAAAGATGTAATAAACCCCAAACATATAAAATTATATTGGCAATTAATAATTTTAAAAAATTTATAAAAAAAGAATTTTTTCTGTAATTTCTAACTAATGCTAAAAAACAACTCGCCAATAAAAATCCAAATATGTATCCTCCAGTGGGTCCAATAAGTTTTGCAATGCCACCTTGAAACCCAGAAAAAAATGGTGCACCAAAAGCCGTCTGAATTATAGTAAAAGCTATAGCAACAACTGACGGCCAACCCAAATACAATGCAAAAAATAATATTGGCGCCGGTTGCAAACTAATTGGCACAAAATTAAATGGCAATGGAATTATAATTTGAGAACACAAAGCAAAAAGCCAAGATAATGATAATAAAAAAATAAATTTTGCAAACTTAGTTTTTGTATTAAAAAAAAGTTTTTTAAAAAATATTAATTTGTCCATCTGTTTTTTCTCCAAAAAGTTTACGTTTTAAATATAAAAATTTTTTAGGAGCAATCTGTCGCCCCCTAGAAGTCTTTATCAATAAACCCTGTCTAATTAAAAAAGGTTCACACACATCTTCTAAAGTTTCACGATCTTCTCCTGTCAATGCTGCTAAAGTTTCTACCCCAACAGGACCGCCATCAAAATCTTTTATAATATGAGTTAAAATTTGACGATCAAGCTTGTTCAAGCCATCTTCATCTATACCTAAAAATTTTAAAGCTAAATCTATTATCTGATTATCTATAATTTTATGATTATTAACTTGTGCAAAATCTCTAACTCTTTTCAAAATTCTTTTTACAATTCTTGGGGTGCCTCTAGCTCTTTTACCAATAGATAAAGCAGCTTCAGATAATATGGGTATTTTAAAAAAATTAGCATTTTGTACAACAATTTGCGCCAAATCTTCTGGTTCATAAAAATCTAATCTTTCTACTATTCCAAATCTTGTTTGCAATGGCCCTGAAATTAAAGATGTTTTGGTTGTTGCACCAATTAAAGTAAATGGTTGTAATGGTAATCTAATAGATTTTGCCCCGGCACCTTGCCCTATAATCATGTCAACGCAAAAATTTTCCATTGCACTATATAAAATTTCTTCAACATTTTTGGGAAGTCTATGAATCTCATCAATAAACAAAACTTCTTTAGCAGCTAAATTAGATAATATAGCAACAAGATCCCCACTGCGTTCTAAGATGGGGGCACTTGTAATTTTAAAACTAACTCCCAGCTCCTTTGCTACAACTTTTGCCAAAGTGGTTTTTCCAAGACCTGGAGGACCAAATAATAAAATATGGTCAAGAGTATCAGATCGGTCTTTGCATGCCTTTGTATAAACTTTAAGTTTTTCTTTTATTTCATTCTGTCCAAGATAATCATCAAAACAAGAAGGTTCAAAAGTTAAAACTTTATCTTCTGGTGTCTCTTGCAGATTTAACAACTCCAAAGGCGTTTCTAGATTCATAAATATTCCTACAAAAAATCAAGCTTCATTTTATTTTTTATCTTTGCTAAAATAATTTTACATTAAAATTATTCGGGTTGCTAGCTCAATTGGTAGAGCAACAGACTCTTAATCTGCAGGTTCAGGGTTCGAGTCCCTGGCGACCCACCATATTCATTTTTAGCAAGGATGGCGGAACTGGTAGACGCACTGGCCTTAGGAGCCAGCCCTCGAAAGAGGATGGGGGTTCGAGTCCCCCTCCTTGCACCAAAAGAAGAGAGTTTTAAGGAGAGAGTTTTATGGAAAATGTAAAAAAGAATTTTTTTTTAAACAATTTTATTTTTCAAACTATCCCTATAACTTCACATTTGTTTAAAGCTACTATTCAAGTTTCTAACGATTTTGTTAATCCAATTTATAAACAAACAATCGAATTATATAAAAAAAAAACATACTTGCCAGGATTAAAAAGTAAAGACATTCCATCAGAATATTTAGAAGATAACTACAAAAAAGAAATAGAAAATAATCTTAAAAATTTTCTTTTTAAACACACGGTTTTAAATTTTTTATTAGCTCAGATAAGAAATAAAAAAATAATTTTAACTAATTATCCACGATTATCTGATATAAAAATATCTTCTGATAAAAATGTTTGTTTTGATTTTGATTTGTCTATAGCAGATCCTATAGAACTCAAAGAATGGAAAAATTTTATTTTTAGAGCTCCCAAAAGAAAAAGATACAAAGATGCAGATAAACAAGTTGATCTTTTTTTAAAAAGAGAATCTTCTTTATTTAAAAAACAAGATTATAACACAGTAGAAGAAAATGATTGGGTCTGTTTTATAACTGTTTTATTAGATGAAAATCAAAAACCAGTTTTACCTGATTTCAAAAGTTCTTTTTGGATAAAGGTTAATAATAAATATTTAACAAAACCATTTTTTATGCAACTTATAGGAAGAAAAATTGGTGATAGTTTTATTACAAACGATTTACCAACGCAAAATGATTTTTCTTCAGACATTGAGTATGAAAAATATTCATTTTTAATCGAAATAAAAATGATAGCCAAAGGATCATTTTTTTCATTAGAATCATTTAAAACAATATTTCAGTTAAAAAGTAAAGCCGATATCCATAAAAAATTAATAGAAGTTTTCTCTTATAGAAATGATATTTCACAACGTAAAAGTATCATAGAAGAACTATTTCACCTATTATTATCAAAACATAGATTCGAAATTCCAAAACATTTTGTAATAAGAAGAGAAGAAGATATAATTTTATCTTTAAAAAAACATCCAGATTATCAAGTATATAAACAACAAAAAGACTTTTTAAATCAAATAGAAACTTTAGCAGAAAAAGTCATCAAAGAAGAAATTATGATAGATCAAATTGCATATCAAGAAAATATAAAAATTGATCATAGAGATATTCAAAATTATCTATATTTATTTAATAATAACAGATTGAAAGAATTCGTTTATTTCAAACCATTTGAAGAAAAAATAGAGGAATCAGAACAACCCTTACATAAAAGCTGCTTAGAGCAATCCGTACTAAGAGAAAAAACTTTAAATTATATAATTCATGAATTGACAAAATGAATTAAACATCTAAAGCTTGCACTTTTAAGGTTTATACTATAAAATCATGATGTTTTAAATTTTAAATTTATAGCTTTATTTATAATTATTTTTTTATTATTTTGTTAAATATTTAGCAAAAATTTGTTCAGGAGTTAAAAATGTCAATAACGTATAAACCAAGCAATTTAAAAAGAAAAAGAAAGCATGGCTTTAGAAAACGTATGGCTACAAAAGATGGTAGAAAAGTTCTTAGTAGAAGACGTGCTAAAGGTCGCAAACGTTTAGCAGTTTAAATTTGCAAATTTTAAAGGGCTTTTTTAAAAAAAGCCCTTATTTTTTTATGATCTCAAATTTCAAAAAACTTTTTTCATTTTCTAAAAAAGAAATTGATTCTGTATTTAAAATCGCAAAAATCAAATATCAAATATCGGGCTTAAAATTACTGCAAGCCTCTCAGAATAATTTTGATTACGGCAAACTTTTAATCATAATTCCTGCAAAAACAGGTAAAGCTCATGATAGAAATCTTATCAAAAGGCGTATAAAAGCCATTTTTTATGAACAAAAATTATACGAAAAATCTATAAATTCTATAATTTTTGTATACAAACCTGCACTTAATTTAACTTTTGAACAATTAAAAGATTTTTTAGTTCAAAATATATAAAATAAATTCATGAAAATAAAACAAAAATCATTAAAAATTACATTTTTTTTAATAGATTCTATTAGGCCGTTATTGGGACCATCCAAAGTATGTATATATCATATTTCATGTACTGAATATACAAAAGCTATTTTAGAACAAAAACCATTTTATATTGCGCTACCATTAATAATAGTTAGATTATTAAGCTGCAACCCGATTACAGCAATATTTTTAAAAATAAAATTTTATTTAAAAAAATAATTTAAATATTTTTGTTATTCTGTCCAATTCTTCCAACACAAACAGTACTCAAATTATCAGTAACAAAATATTTTTTACAAATTTCGTTTAATTCTTTTAAATCTATTGTTTGTACTCGACTTAAAGCTTTATCATAATAATCAAAACCTAAATCAAATGCCTGTAATCGTGCGAACATAGAAGCCATATGCTCATTGCTGGCCGTAAGATCAACTAAATCTTTTAAATACATCTGTCTTGCAGAGTCTAATTCTTCTTTTGTTACTCCAAAATTTGCAAAATTATTTATAATTTGAATTAAAGCTTTTTTAGCTTCAGGCAATCTATCAAGGCTCAAAATCGCTCCAACAAAATCAAAACCATTAACTTTTGTAGCATTAGCGGCATAAGAACCAAACGCTGTATAAAAAAGACCAGTTTGTTCTCTTAATTGAAAAATACGTGATCCCAATGAATCAAAACAAATCATATTTAATAATTTTATAGGAATTAAATGTGGATTATAAATATCAATTGAACTAGGTTGTCCTAACAAAAGAACAACTTGGTCTCGTAACATAAAATAATCAAGTTCTTTACCTGGCTCAAAATTTGATTTTGATTTATGATCTATTTTAACTTGCTCACCCACCCAATTTTTTGTTAAATCTTTCAAAATTGTTTCTAAAAAATTTGTATCAAAATTTCCGACAACAGAAACAATCATATTCTGTGGCGTAACATATTTTTTATGAAATTCATAAAGAGTTTTTATATCAATATTTTTGATTAAATCAATAGCTTGATCAAAAGTCCAATCATAGGCATAATCTTTATAAATCAAATTTTCAAGTAATTTTTTTGCAACAGAATTAGAAGAATCTTTTGCTCTTTGATACAAATCTATAAAAATGTTTTTCAATTTCTCTAAAGAATCTGTTTTAAAATCAGGCTGTGTCAAAATAAGAAAAAAACGTTCTAAAAGAAGTTCAATATTATTATTCAAACAAGCAAGAACACCACCACCAACATCAAACGAAACGCTAGCACCTAAATTTTCAAAAAAATCAACATTTTCATTTTTTGTAAAACCCACACTTTTTTCAATTAAAAGATTCATCATCAAATTAAAAATGATGCCATCTTTTGATTGACTATAAAATTCTGCATCTTTAAATCGACAAATTAAACTTAAAATAGGCCATTCACCATTATTTTTTAATAAAACAGTTAAACCATTTTTTAAAGCAATTTTTTTATCTGGTTGAGGAAATTCAAAATCCAATTTTGCAGGAGAATTTAATTTGTTTAAAAATTTAGGGTCTTCAATTTTTGTTGTTCTTTTATGTTTTGCTAAAATTTGAGTATCAAGCTCATCAGATTCTTTTTTTAACTTTTCCCATTGAGATTTTTTATTTTCTGGCAAAGGCAATAAAGTAATTTGATTAATTAAAAATGGATCCAAATATTGAGCAACAAAATTTTGTATTTGTTCAGATGTAATTTCAGCAAATTTATTAACTTTTTCAAAAACCTCATATTCATTTTTTTTGAATAAATAAGATTTTATCCATTCATATGTAAAATATTTTAAACTTTGTAATTTTTCAAAAAATTCTCTACTTTTTGTATTAATAATTTTTTGTAATTCTTGATCAGTAACACCATCTTGAATTAATTTTATTAATTCTTGTTCAACTATTTTTTTACACTGTTCACTTTTACCAGCTACAGGTTCAATTAAAATCAAAAAAGTTCCAGCATTCTTTAAAAGATCTGTAAAAACAGCTAAATCAACAGCCACTTTTTCTTCATCAACTAACTTTCTATATAATCTGCTTCCTTGACCTTGCCCCAAAATAAATTCTACACAATTAAGCAAATTTTCATCTAAATCTTTTATTCCAGGGACTAACCAATAAAAACCCAACTGCTCTTTTTGAACGTTTTCATATATATGAGTAATGTGTTGCACAAAAGATGTTGCATGTACCTTTTCTTGCTCAAAATCTTCAATAAGACTACTGCCCGCTTTTATATTTTCAAAATCTAATTTTGCAATTTCTATCGCATTATCAAGATTAATATCACCAACAATAAAAAGTACAGCATTTTGAGGACCATAATATTTATTGTAAAAATCTTTTAATTTTTGGGCAGATAAATTTACTAAATCTTGTTTATAACCTATAATCGGAAAATGATACGAATGATTAGATGGATAAATTAATTCGCAAGCCTTTTCAAGCATAACCATCCAATATTTATCTTTATACATTTTCAATTCTTGAATAACAGTTTTTAATTCAGAAGCTAAATGTTGTTCTTCAAATCTGGCATTTTGCATACAATCAGCTAAAATAGCCAAAAATGGTTGCCAATTATTTTTATCAACCTCAAAATAATAACTGGTCATGTCTTTTGCAGTAAAAGCATTAAAAGTTGCTCCAAATTTTCTAGCTATTGCATCAATATCGCCTTCAGATAATTTGTTTGTACCTTTAAAAATCATATGTTCTATTAAATGAGCAAGACCTCTCTGCCCTGCTTGTTCAACAGCAGATCCTATGCCGTAGGCTATTTGTAACAAAACTTTTGGACAAGCAGAATCTTTGAATGCTAATACAGTTAATCCATTATCAAGAACGACTTTTTTTATATTTTCTTTTTTCATTTCAAAATTTACCTTGGTTTTAATAGTTGGTGAAATTTCTTCTTTTTTTTGTGGTATAAAAAAATTTATTCCTAAAATTAAAGTTATGATAAATGATAACATAATAAAAAACCATTTGTATTTTAAAATAAAATTTATAATATTCATGTTTGCTTCTCCGTTTTTTTTAATTAAACTACTACAAAAGAGTTTAAAAATAAATTTTTTAATAAAAAATGAACATTTTAATATTAAGAGTATCATCAATAGGTGATGTAATACATACGTTGCCCGCAATTTTTTTAATAAAAAAATTAAATCCAAATGCTAAGATAAGCTGGATAGTACAAAAAAAGGCTGCTTGTATTTTAAAAAATCAAAATTTTTTAGAAAATGTTTGGGTTATACCTGACAAATTTCTAAAACCTCAAAATTGGTTTGTTACATTTAAAGTAATCAAAGAAACGAAAAAACATAAATGGGATGCTATACTTGATTTTCAAGGTATAATCAAAACATCAATTTTTTTATTTTTTCTTAACGGCCCTAAATATGGTTTTGATTACAAAAATTCAAGAATGGGCCTCACTTCTTATTTTACAACAAATCAAATGACACCAGAATATACAAATATAATACAAAAAAATCTCGCACTAACTTCTTATATGCTTAAAAAATATAATAAAAATAATTATATCGAAACACCAGATATAGAAATATTAAAAAAAGATTTTAAACTAGATATCCCTACAGAAAAAATAGAACTTGTAGACAATTGGTTAAAAAAAAACAATATAAAAAATTTTGTAGCATTAACACCAAATACAACTTGGCCTTCAAAAGAATGGCCAACAGAAAATTGGAAATATTTATTTGATTATTTAAATGAAATAAATGAATATTCTGTTATTTTAATTGGCAAAGAATTTGGAAAACAGGCAAATGAATTGTCAAAATATATAGAAAAAAAAAATCTAAAAATTTACACTTCACCAAATTGGGATTTATTAACAACATCTTATTTAATATCAAAAACAGAGTTATTTATAGCCCCTGATACAGGATTATTACATATGGCAGATTTTTTGAATAAAAAAACCATAGGAATTTTTGGACCAACATTAGCTAAAAGACATGGTCCCTTCTTAAATCAAATTAGTATAAAAAATGCAATTCAGATAAAATGTCCTTACCTTTATAAAAGATCTCATTGTAAAAACAAATTTGGAACAAATTATAATTGTATGTATAATTTAACACCTGGAAATTTATTTGCTAAGATAAAACAGGTATTAAATTTTGGATAAAATTATGAAAAAAAATTTATTTCTTTTTTTTGTGTTCATAATAATTATAAATACATCGTATATACATTCTGTTACAGTTGATAATAATAAAAATTTAAATTTAACAATGGACAAAGCCGTTGAAATGGCAAACAAATATAATCCCAGCTTAAAAGCATTAAAATTTGCAATTCAAGCACAAAAAGAAAATGAAAAGGTTGCTTTTTCTGGTTATTTTCCGACTATCAACTTAAATGAAACTCCATATTTTCAAAATGAACAAAAAGGTTTACAAAATAGAATTTCAATAGAAGGTCGACAATTGGTTTATAGTTTTGCAGGTCCATTGCAACAATTAAAAATTGCGCAAAAACAAACCGATGTTGCTAAATTATCTGAAGAAGAACGTAAAGATTATCTTCGATATTTTGTAGAAGCATCATTTTTACAATCTTGGTTATTGCAGAGAAAAAATAAAGCAATAAAAACTTTAAACTCTTCTGCAGACGAAACTATTAAAAAAGCTGAACATCAAAATAAATTAAATCTTTTAAGTAAAAACCAATGGTTGCAAGACGAGGCAACATTTGCAAGCAATCTAGCAAATGTTTATTTATATTCAGATGAGTTAAAAAATGCACAAAATCAATTAGAATTTTATATCGGAAAACAATTTGAAAGCAAAGACGAAACTATAACTCTAATATGGGATTCCAAACAAGAAATAAAAGTAGAAAATTTAGAAAATTACTATCAAAAAGCTATAAAAAATAGGAAAGATATTCAAAGAAAACAAAAAGAAACAGAAGTTTTCAAAGAAACAGAATATTATTATAAAAAAGGGAATGCTCCTGAACTTAAAATTATGGGATCCGTATCAAAAGATAGTAATGCCTATTATAACTGTCATCAAGTTGGTTTATATTTAACCTGGAATATTTTTGATGGTGGCACAAAACATTATGAACAACATAAAGCGCATGCCGAAATGTTAAAAGCTTTAGAAGAAAAAGAATATTTAATTAATCAAGCAAAATATGATGTACAAAAAGCATACAACAACTTGTCCATATTATTAAAACAATTAGCCGCACAAAACATCCAGTTAACTCAAGCAAAAAATGATTATATACTTAACAAACAAAAATATGAAATAGGTGACATATCTAAAGTAGATTTTGAGCAAGCAAAATATAATTGGGAAAATCAAAAATTTATATGGTTATCATTAAAAATTAATACTGCCGTTAAAGAAAGAGAATTACAATATGCTTGCGGTTTCCCTGAATAATATAAAAAAAACTCTTTGCCTATTTTTTTTATTATTATTTTTTTTAAATTTTAAAAATTCAAATGCTATTATTAACAAATCAGCAATTGAAAAAACACAAAAGTTGTTATGTTTTGCTATTGTTGTTGATCAGTTACTGCCTAATCATTACAAAATTTGGCCAAAATTAAATATCGAATTTAACAATCCAAAATTTTTACAATTTAAAAATTGCTGTAACTCAAAATATAATATTTATATGCCTGCATTTATAAATAATATTTTATTATCCGCAACGGAAGAAAATGAGGATTTTGTAAGTGCAATAATAAATATTTTAATACAAATTAAGATTATTTCCCAAGATAACAATCTTAATTCTGCAAAAGAAATAGGGGATTTATTTAAAAGCAATATAGGCTTAAGTATCATATGTGAAAAGGCGGCTGAAATCTTGGCAAACAAAGCCGTTAATAATTTTGTAAAGCAAAAAATATTAAAAAGAGTTTTAAAAATAATTACTTTTACAAGTATTAAAATTTTAGCAGATTATCTTCGTTCCCAAAAAATAGAGTCTAATTATCAACAATATTTTAAATTCAATACAATAAAATATATAAATATTTTTGTAGAAAAAACTTTTATTGAATTTTTAGCAGAATTTTTACAAAGATTTATAAAAGGAAAATCGCAGGTACAAAAATGTTAACTAAAAAACAAATCTTAATATTAATCTCTTTTATAGCAATAATAGTAACTGGAAGTTTATATTTTTTTAGAAAAAAATATAAAGAAACAACTCCTTTATTAAAAACAGAAAAACCACAAAGGAAAAATTTAACTCAATACGTTCATTCTTCAGGGACTTTAAAAGCAAAAGAACAAATAACAATTGGAAGCTTGGAGGCTGGTACTGTTATAGATATTTTGGCAGATAATAATGATAAAATAAAAAAGGATCAAGTTCTTGCAATTATTGATAATGGAATTGGAGACAGTAATGTAAAATTGTTACAAGCACGGCTCAATCAACACAAAGCTGAATTATGGTATCAAGAAAAATTCTTTGCAAGACAAAAACAATTGTATGAATCCGGTCAGATCTCAAAAAACTCTTTTGAAGAATATACGAAAAATCTTGAAGTAGTTAAAGAAGCTGTAAAATTAACAACAGCAGAATTAGAAGTCCAAGAAAAAAAATATAATAATCTTTTTATAAAATCTCCAGACAATGGAATTGTTATAGCAAAAGAAATAGATCTGGGACAAATGATCACTTCTCAATTTCAAGCAACAGTTCTTTTTGTAATGGCAAAAGATTTAACTAAAATGGAAACTAGTGTAGATGTTAGTGAAGCTGACGTAGGAATGGTTAAAGAAGGTCAAAAAGCAATATTTAAGGTAGACGCTTTTCCTAAAGAAATTTTTAAGGCAAAAGTAGAAGAAATTAGATATCTTGCCAAAATAGTAGAAAATGTTGTTACATATGCAACAATTTTAAATATAAATAATCCTGATTTAAAATTAAGACCAGGAATGACTACAGACGTGAAAATAAAAGTAGCAAAATGTAAAAATGGTTTAGTTGTTCAAAATAAAAGCTTACGAATAAATGGTTCCTCTCTAGAACAAGTTGCAAAAAAAATGAATTTAAAATTTGAAAGACTTCCAGATACTGATGCTAAAACCGAAATTGATCACATTTGGGTTTTAGAAAATAAAGATACAATAAAACAGTTAAAAATAACAACCGGAGTTAGACAAGGTCCATATACTCAAATCATAGGTGATGTAACAGATGAAACCGACATTATTACAGAAGTAACAGATTTTCAAAGGGATAATCTTTTACTAAAAGAGGTATTTGCCGGAGCATCAGGCGGAATAGGCAAAAAATAAAATTAAAATAGGACCTTAAATAATGTCACTTTTAAAAACAGTAAAATTAGTAAAAACCTATAAAATGGGTGAAACAATAGTAGAAGCTTTAAAGGGAATTAGTTTAGAAATAAATCAGGGCGAGTTTGTTGCTATAACAGGATCTTCCGGATCTGGCAAATCTACATTAATGCATCTTTTAGGATGTCTTGATGTTCCAACGTCGGGCCAATATTTTATTGAAGATAAAGATGTTTCAAAAATGACAAAAAATGAACTTGCCAAAATAAGAAATCAAAAAATAGGATTTGTTTTTCAAAAATTTTTTTTATTAGCAGATCTTAACGCAACAGATAACGTAGCATTACCAGCACTTTATGCAGGCATTCCGGAAAATGAAGCTAAAAAAAAAGCCTTATCTTTTTTAGAATTGGTAGGATTAAAAGATCGAGCAAGTCATTATCCATATCAATTATCTGGCGGACAACAACAGCGAGTAGCAATAGCTAGATCATTAATTAATAATCCAGCAATAATATTTGCAGATGAGCCAACAGGAAATCTTGATACAAAAACAGGAGATACAATAATGGAATTATTCACAAATTTAAATAAAGAAAGATCTGTTACAATAATTATAGTCACACATGAACCTGATATAGCAATTAAAACAAAACGTATTATTGATTTAATAGACGGTCAAATTAAATCTGATAAAAAATTATAATAAGAAAATAAAAATAATATGAATAATTATAGATTATTTTTAACAGCTTTAACCTCTTTAAATAGACATAAATTACGTTCTTTATTAACCACATTAGGAATTATAGTTGGAATTGTTTCTATTATTTCTGTAATGTCCATCGGTCACGGGGCAAAATATAAGGTAAAACAAAAAATAGAAGGTTTAGGTACAAATTTTATAATAGTGTTAGGAGGAAGTCCAAAAAGGCTAATGCATTCAAGAGGTGGTGCAGGAAATTTAACAATAACTCCTTCAGATTTAAATGCAATTCTAGAAGAATGTGATGGAATTACCCATGCATCGCCAGGCGTACAAAGATCCTTTAAAATTGTATATGAAGGAAATAACTGGCAATGTCTTGTTGGGGGCGCAGATGCAAATTATTTGCAAATTAGAAAATGGAATTTAACAAAAGGATATTTTTTTACAGAACATGATGTAAAAACCGGAAAACGCGTAGCTATTATTGGAAAAACAGTAAAAAAAGAATTATTTGGTAAAATTAATCCTATAAATAAAACCATTAGAATAAAAAATATACCATTTACAGTAATAGGAGTCTTAGAAGAACGTGGCAAAATGCCAAATGGAATGGATGAAGATGATTTGATTATAATGCCATATACTACAGCCCAAAAAAGTTTAATGGGAATTCATAATGGAAATTTTACAGCAATTATTATATCCGCTAAAAAAAAAGAAATAATGAATCAGACGGCAAATGAAATTGAAGCTATTTTAAGACAGCAACATAAACTTACACCACAAGATGAAAATGATTTTACTGTATTTACACAAGATGATATCACACAAGCTTCAGATGCAGCTACTCAAGTTCTTAATATTTTGTTATTTATAATTGCCTCAATTTCATTAATTGTAGGTGGCATAGGTATCATGAATATAATGCTTGTAACTGTTGCAGAAAGAACTAAAGAAATTGGTATTCGCATGGCTTTAGGCGCAACAACCCAAAACATATTAATTCAATTTATTTTAGAGGCTATTGTTATTTGCATTATGGGCGGTGTCGTCGGTGTTATTATTGGCGTTTTAATATCCGAATTTATAGGAATTATTTTGGGTTGGCCAATTTTCATTTCAATTAAATCTATTATAATCTCTTTAATTTCATGTATTGTAATTGGCTTATTTTTTGGTTTTTATCCTGCCAAAAAGGCCTCTGGACTTAATCCAGTTGAAGCTTTAATTGAAAAATAAAAATCTTAATTCAACCTAAAAAATGCTAATTTTCGTTGCCTTTTACCCAATTTATAACTTTTAATTTCTTTTAAAAACTCTGCTGCTTTAGGATCAACCTTCCATTCATCGGTAACCCAGTAAACCAAAGTAGAATTTTTATATGCGCTAGAAGGTTTAAACATTCTGCACAATTCTTCTTCACCAATTGCAGCCCTTGTAAGAAAAAAATCAACATCTGCTTGAGTAGTTCTCAAAAATGTTCGCCAATCTAAATCACAAATTTGAACGTTTTCTAAATTTAATTCTTCGATTAAAGCGTGCAAAAATTTTTGTTTCTTTTTATTAACTTCAATTAAAATAACATCTAAATGAGGAAATAAAATTTTTAATGGAATTGCAGGAAAGCCAGCTCCCGTTCCAATATCAACAATTAATTTTGATTTTTTTAAATCAACAAAATCTATTAATGCCACGGAATCTAAAAAATGTTGCCTTACAACACCACCAAGATTTGTAATTGCGGTTAAATTAATATTTTTGTTCCATTCTTCAAGAATTTGTGTATATTTTTGAAATTTTTCAAGTTGTTCATCTGTTAAATTAAGTTCTTGAACAAAATCCACCCATATTTTTTCTGGTTCTTTTTCTCTATTCTTTTTCATATAAAAAAATCCTAAAACAAATAATATAGATTTTCAAAATGCATTTTTGTTAAGTTGTAATTATAATAAATTTTTTTCTTAAATAAAACAAAGGGGGAGTTATAAAATTATGAATAAATTCAATAAATTTATAAAAATATTAATATTTTTTATATTTATAATAAAAAATTTAGGTGCTGCTGATAATAGAATTATTATTCGTTTAAATCCAGTTCCAGAACAAATAATAGACTCGGTACATGAAAAAATACTAAAAGATTTACAAGAACAAAAGCTTGCTTCTATGAAGCATAAAACACCTAGTCAGATAAGCCAAAAACCATTAAAAAACTTATTAAAAAATTTTTTGCCAGATTTATCCGGTTTTATAGCTATTTATAAGGGGTATATGGATTATTCAACAAAAAAAGGGTTCATATCTTTCCCACTGCGCCAAGCAAGTCCCAAATTATATTTAGCAATAACACCAAGAGTTGAACTAATAAAAATAAAGGGAAACACAATATCTCATCAAAAATATATGCAAAACACCCCCACTAAAATATACCTATTTGAAAAAAAACAAGATAAAAATAAACAATTTTTTTGGCAAGTAAATGAACAAAAATTGCCGAAAAATAACATAGTCAATTCATTAACGGTAGTTTTATTAACAAAACCTAAAAATTTATATGTTGTTCAAGGAGATTTTATGTCAAACAAAAGTGGACATTTAATTTTGCCTAATAACATATATATTTTAGACAATTTAAATAACAACAAAATATTACTTAATAGTTTAAACGCTAAACGTTATTTTGAAACAATAAAATATAATGAAAAAAAGATACTTGAAAAAAATATTTATCAAAAAATGATTTCTAATTGGTAGTACATATTTTTTTTATTAAATTAGTTGTAGAAAAACCTTTTTGAAAATCTATTATTTCAATTTTACCACCATTTTTTATCATAAAATCATATCCTGCAACTTGTTCTTTTTTATAATCACCACCTTTTACAAGAATATCAGGCTTTAGGTACTCTATTAATTCTTTAGGTGTATCTTGATTAAAAATAACAACAAAATCAACCCCATTTAGAGCAGCAATAATCTTTGCACGTTCTTCAACGTTTTTAATTGGACGAGATTCTCCCTTAAATCTTTTTACAGACTCATCTGTGTTTATAGCAACGACAAGTATATCTCCCATTTTTTTTGCTTTATTTAAAAGATAAACATGCCCCGAATGTAAAAGATCAAAACATCCATTAGTAAAGACTATCCTTTTATTTTCCAATCTAAGCCAATCTAATTCTATTTTAAGTAATGCCCATTCAGTAAAAATTTTTTCGGTAAATTCTACATTTTTATCAATGAGTTCATCCAAACTAACAGCATAAGTTTTCAAATGAGAAACTGCTACGGCTGCTGCATGGTTTGCAAGTTTTAAACATTGTTTCATCGGCAATTTTACTGATAGACCTAATGCCAAAAATGCCAAAACCGTATCACCTGCTCCTGTTAAATCAAAAACCTCTTTTTTGCAGGCAGGAACAAAAAAATCTTCTTTTAAGGATATAAATTGAATACCCTTTTCCCCCATGGTTAAAATTAAACCATCAAGAGATAATATTTGACATATTTTTTTACCATTATTAATGGTTGAATCTTTTTTATTTAAATCATAAAAATCTAATATTTGGTCAAATTCTTTGAAATTTGGTTTCAGATAATTCACACCCTTATATTTATCAAAATTTGGTCCTTTTGGATCTAATAAAATTAGACAACTTCTCTCTTTCGCTTTAAAAATAATTTCTGATAAAATATCTTCAGTAAGAACACCCTTGGCATAATCTGAAACTAGGACAATTGTGTTAGGTAAAATTAAATTATCAAGCTTACATATAATTTCATCAAATTCTGTTTTAGATAATTCTTTAGTATCTTCCGTATCAATTCTCAATAATTGCTGATTACCTGACATCAAGCGTTTTTTACACGTAGTAACTCTATTTTCACTTCTCACGAGACCATTACAAGAAATTCTATTTTTTTTTAAAATCGAAATTAATTTTTCAGCAGCCTTGTCCAAATTATTTACGACACCAATCAGATCAACAAAGCACCCTATCTGCTTACAATTCAATGCAACATTAGAAGCCCCTCCCAAACTCCATTCTCTTTTTTTTTCTTTTAATATAGGAACAGGAGCTTCTGGAGAGATTCTTAAAACATCTCCAAAAATATACTCATCCAACATGACATCACCAATTATTAAAATTCTTTTTTTATCTGCTGTTTTAATTTTATTTATTATATTTTTCATAAAATTTGATCATCTATTTGTTCCGTTTTAATAAAAAATAATCAAGTTTTAAAGTTTGCATCTAATACAAAATGTGTCAACTATAAAAACACAGTTACATTAACTTGCATAAAATAATAAACTTAAAATATAATTTATATATTTCTCAGTTTTGATAAGAGGGAGTTTAAAAATGAAACTACAAGTATCTTTTGATATTGCAGATCTACAGAAAGCATTAAATATCGCTCAAAAAATTTATAGATATGTAGATATTTTGGAAGTTGGCACAATTTTAATTTATAAATATGGCGTATCTGCCATACAAAGCTTTAAAGAACATTTTCCAGAAAAACCTATTTTTGCAGATGCAAAAATAGCAGATCGCCCCAATCTAGCAGTTCAAATTTTTGCACATGCTGGAGCAGATTATGTTTCTGTTTTAGCAGGAACAACAAACAGCATAATTAAACAAGCTACACAAGTTGCACACGATAATGGTATAAAAATAATATTAGATCTAATGGATTCAGTATCCCCAGGGCAATCTGCGATGGATGCAAAAACTTTAGATATAGATATAATCTCTTGTCACAAACCTGTTTCATTAAACCGATTAGAAGAATCCCTTACAGATTGGCAATATATAAAAGGCAATACTGATTTACCAATTTTTATAGCAGGAAATATCAATAAATCTAACATTTCAAAAATTTTAAAATTAAAACCACAGGGAATAGTAATTGGATCTGCGATAGTGGAGGCTCAAGATCCAGAAGAAGAAATAAAATATTTTAAATCTCTTATAAAATAATTAGGAAAAAATATGAAAAAATTTTTTTTAAAAACTTTAACTTTAAGTTTAATTTTATTATCTTTTTTAGGTTGTAGTAGTAATAAAAAAAATAATATAGAAAGCATACCCATGAAAAATAAAAAATATATAGTTCAAGAAAATTTAAAACCATCAAATTTGTCAGGTATTTCTGATAATCAAATTAGTGATCATTGGAATCTTTATGTTGGATATGTAAATCAAGTAAATAAATTAAATGAAGAATTATCTGAATTAGCAGCAAATGGACAATTAAATTCTTTAATCTATTCAGATCGACGTAGGCAGTATGGTTTTGAATACAATGGCATGGTTTTACATGAATATTATTTTGGTAATTTAAAAAATAATGTTACTAAAAAAGAATCTGAAGAAATTTATTCAGCTATCAAAAAAAATTGGGGATCATTTGATAATTGGGCACAAGACTTTATAAATACTGGAAAAACCAGAGGCATAGGCTGGGCAATACTTTATGCAGATCCTACAACAAAAGACTTAATAAATTGTTTTATATCAGAACACCAAATTGGCAACATTGCAGGATTTATGCCAATTTTAGTAATGGATGTTTGGGAACACGCCTATATGGTTGACCATAAAGCCGGTGGTCGAGGTGATTACATTAATGCTTTTTTAAATAATGTAGATTGGTCTGTTGTAGAAAAAAGATATAAAGATTTAATTGATTCAAAGATTACTAAAAGATTTTAAATTAAAAAAAGATTACCCTTTTATTTAGTTAAAAGAGCTCTTTCAAATATGTTAATTAAATTTGGTAAAACAGATTGATCGCTTTCAATTTCAAATTTCATAATAAATCGCTCAAAACTGTCTTCAATTTTCCCATATACAAGCATTTTTCCAAGTTTAATCATTTCTAATTTAATATATGAATCAGAGTTAATATCTTTCAATGTACAACTACCAACCAGCTTGTTATGCATTGTTGATAACGCTTTTATAAAACATGAAATGTCTGATTCAAATACGGAAAAATCTGCTCCTCCTGAGAATTTTTCAGATTTTATTGTTATATAAAAAGTAAAATAAGCATCACTATGTAACAATTCAATACGAAGAAATTTATTATCTGAATTTAATAAAATATTATTTTCCATAAACAATTCTATCATTAATAATTTTAGTTTTAATTTCATTAAATAAAAAAGTAATAATTAATCTTATAACATATTAAAAATAAAATTAAAAATGGCAATTTTTGTTAAAAAATTAAGCCTAAATATCAAAATAAATAAAATTTAGTCAAAAATATTTAAATTTTTACTTTTAGCCTCATGCTTTTTATTTTTTTTATGCTTCTTATCTTTGAACTGCAATTCATAAAGCTCTTTTAATTCTTCAACTGAAGTTGCTTGTTCAGGATTTTTATCTGTACGATATTCAATAAATCTTGGAAACCGCAAGGCCATTCCAGGTTTATCTTTTGTTTTACCTGCCGTATGCAATGGAGATAGAGTTATTTCATCGGCTCGAACTATGCACATTATTTCTGGATTTGTCCAAACATATGGATAAAGTTCTTTTGAACATTTAACATTTTTGGGTTGAGATAAAATTTTAATTTGATCACATTTTTTCTTTAATTCTTTCCATTCACTATCACTCATTCCTGTTCCAATTTTTGCAACTGTATCAAAACAATCATTCTCTTTATCGTAAACGCCAACTAAAAATGCTCCTATTCCAAAACCTGCACGTTTGCCTGCTCCAGCATAATACCCTAAAATTACACAATCTATTGTATCTTTTAATTCACCTGTTTCTTGTCTTTTTAATTTGATCCAATTAAAATTTCTTTTACCTGCCTGATATATCGCATCGGGCTTTTTTACAACAACGCCTTCAAGCCCATCAGAAACATTTTGTTCAAAATATTCTTCTAATTGATTAGCATTTTCTATTTCTTGTTCACTTATTGCAATAATAGAAGGTTCTTCTTCCTTGGGTAAACTCTCAACTATTTTTAATAAAAAACTTCTTCTTTTTTCATGTCCTAAATTTAAAAGAGACTTATCATTTAAAAATAAAATATCAAATAAATATAGTTTTAAGGGAAAATCTTTTGCCATCTGTTCTATATCATATTTTCTTTTTCGTTTTACAGTTTCTTGAAATGGCAAAAAAGTC
>Ga0265297_10003446_pt1 | contig 28543 bp, 35 predicted proteins | sample Munlanlwell13791_FD_192502 | JGI IMG/M metagenome (GOLD analysis project Ga0265297, IMG submission 192502) | Leachate microbial communities from a municipal landfill in Southern Ontario, Canada - Leachate well 137-91 | ecosystem: Engineered > Solid waste > Landfill > Unclassified | place...
ACAAAAACGACTTGCTATTTGTTACAAAACATCGGCACTTATTTTTATCTACCGATGATTTGCAACACTAGGCCACCAGCAAATACTCCGGCTTGACCGTCCGGCTATCCTTATTCATGGTCAACCACAGCGCGACGGTGCCCATCGGTTTGGGCCGGCTACCCCTGGCCGCAACGTAACTGTTGACTCGATTGAGATAGTGTCCCGTCATAACCGAATAGCGCCGCCGCTTCCTCACAGAAAAATGACATGGATCGATTTCCAGTCCTTCGGTCGGGTCAAACCCCACATCGTGAGAATGAGCGCGCATGATGATATCGGCGCCGAGATAGGACATCTCTCTCTCGGTCCAGTTCAGCGCCAGCCCGGCGTTTTTGTTGGCCGCATAGGAATGACAGGCATACAGGCTGTAGGCGCAGCTATCAGAAGTCCGGTCGGCCGAAATGATACCAAACAACTCCCATTCCAAATATGGTACCGATAGCGCATTGCAAATAATCGCCATCGGGTCGATACCGGTTGTCTTGTAGGCCCGTTCCTCGTGGTTCCCCTTGATCATCCCGATACACTGGCCGGCGATTGGCCGCAGCAGGTCCTCCAAGTAGTTGATCTGTTTTTGCGGGTTCATTACTTGTTCGTAAACCCCGCTACCGATCGAGGATTTTGTCGCGCACTCCATCAGATCCCCAATCCCAAACCATATTGCACCGTTATCTGCAATCCACTTTGTAACGTATTTCAACCCCGCCTCGTTGTAGTGTCGGCTCCCACAGTGCGCGTCTCCCACCGCTACCAATGGGACTACCGACCTATCCGTTTTTACCCTTACTACTGGATATCCATTCCGCTTAACCTCTGTTGTCAACTCCCCTCCCCGCAAAGTTTGTTTAAAACTCTATCAGTCAAGTTATCCAAGGTGCTATCATTCACAATAGTCAAATCAGCTTCGATGGATGCGATCTCCTGTTCACTCGCATGATTGTCACCATTGCATCCAGGCCGCATGATTTTCCAAATCCTTGCTTCCATGTTCTCCTTTAAATAATTTGCCTCATGTAAGAATCTGACATCGGGTATTACAATGCCATGCCAGCTATCTGCATTTTTTTTGTACCACGTATGAAATAGATGCATCCAAAATAGCCGGCCATTCAAAATCCCAAAATCAGGATATGCTTTTGGTAACTCAAACTGCGCCCATTCGGTACCGATATGCTGCATGGCCTGTCGTGGGCTTATTCCCCAGCGCGGATCTATTATCTCTTTTAAGTCGCCGTCCGTATGTTCTTCATCCCAATCAAACATCAACATACAAGCCATTTTCAACGGCCCGGCTAATGCGTAGATACCAAATCCTTTTTCAGATAATGCATTCGCTACAGTCGTTTTACCGCTTCTCTTATGACCGACTAATCCGATAATCACAACTCCCCTCCCCTTGTTCTCTAGTTAATACCGGGTCTACATCCCAGGCTTCGGACCCGGAAGCCGATAGCTTCTTAGTTGCTTCCCAGTCTATTTGTTGCCACCTAACTTGATACCCGTCAGCTAATCGTTGTTCGAATACCTTCCGCGCTGGCTTGATAATGACTAACCCGTCCTTACCAGAGGCATCGAGTAGAGATTCCTGGCCTACTAGTGGTGTTACGTGTTTCGCCGCGCCATCCCTGAGATAGAAGATTGCGCCCAAAATATCCAGGTCGCCGAGGGTCAACAGCGGCTTTGTGAAAACCGCCCGATAAAGTCGGTCAGCCGTGGTGCGGATGTTGTATCCCATCATCCACAAGGCGAAACACACGGTACCACTGCAGTCTGTTTCGAGCGGATTTTCCTTACCCCATACATAGGGAGCGTCTACCAAGTCCAACAGCCAATGGCGCCATTTTTGCGCCGGGGTCATTACCTGAAGGCGGGCGAAGTTCAGCTTGGCGATACGGAGCCATTCGACTTCACTCATAGCAGCCCCACGGCGCGCAAACCTAGCTCAAGCACCTTGGATATCAGCCCGCCGACCGCGACGTAGAGAGCTACCAAGCCCGGCCGCGCCTTCCGCTTCGCCAGATAAGGACATTTTTTCGGGTGCCTGCTAATCACTCTTTTTATTTCGCGGATATCCTCCGTAAACCCATTCTCATATAGAGCACCGTATAGCTTGCATACCATCCCATGGGTTTCATTCAATAACCGTTCTTGTTCGGGTGACATTTTTTATTCCTTTATTTATCCTAAGTAGTAGACTCTTACTCGGTAGTACCAATTTTCAGCATTTATGGCGATAAAATCACCGCTACTATCTAAATATCCAATTCCAAGTAATCCGGTTTGTATGCCAATATTATTTGTATCTATTTGATTAACCATATATCCATAATGAGTGTCAGGAGAATTATAAGAAATGCCATTTGGTTCAAAGCTGTTATTATCTGTTCCATCTGTGCTGATTAAGACTTTTACAAACAGCTTATATAGGGGCGCATTCAAATTGTGCGTAATATAATCTGTTTTATCCGTAGGGTCGTCACCTAGAAGTACATCTGTCCAATCCGCTACTCCCGCCCCGCCTAACTCGTTAAGGAGCCAACCGGTATCATAGGGGGCCATCCAACTGTTCAAGGTTTCCTCCAACAAAAAAGCGGCCCCGAAAGGCCGCCGCAAAAATGCTTGATTTCTTTCTATTCCTCTGTTATATTTTTAACCATGCAATGGTTAACATTAATACTTGCTTTAGAATCAGGGTTTTTGCCCAAAACCGGTTTGGCGATTTATAATGGCTCCCAATGTCTTGCCTTTTACAGCGAACCAGACCGTAGTACTTATATAAAAATAGAAGGTGAACTTACAGCCTGGGAAATAATTTTCTTGGGCATATCGGCAGATTCCCGACAAACCATGATTAAATTTGATCTGTGGAATCCCCATCGAATCATATATGGAATATGGGGGGGGCTTCGCTGGTATGGATTGGAAATCGGTATTTGGCATGTATGCGATCATAATGTTGTCGTAGATCCTCAAAGGGAATCTGATCGAACGATGTTATGGGGTTGCGAAACCCATATATATGCTCGCTATGAATTAAATATGTTTTAATTTCATGTCCGTATTATTTCCCCTTTGGAGAGCCAACCCCCTAATTACACAGTTTCCTCCTCGATATTTTTATTGAGTCAAAGTTGTGTGTCCGTCCCTCTATCGTAAAAGTTATCCTCGTTCGTATTAGAGATATCCGTATCACTTCCGTTATCCTCACAGCGATTATTTGCAACCTGAGTTTCAACGCCGTAAACACTTAATCCCTTTTTGGAACAATCTTGAATAAGATTGGAACCAACAACATTCCCCGTACCTTCTGCGATAGTGATACCACGCTCAATTAATTTACTGCTAGAGACATCACCATTAACAACATTGTTAATAAGTACGTTCCTATTGCCGTAAACAATAATCGCGTTTTCCTGTTCGTAATCAGCAGAATAACCGGTAATATGGTTTCCCTGAATAATGTTGTTATCGCCCGATATATATAGCGTGTCCGCAAAAGATTGGGGAATTATAACAATACGGGAAGAGCCTATTGTAGCCGTGGGCTTATTATAAGCAATTGCTATTGATGTTGACTGTAATGCGGTTACATATCCATATAGGAACGTGTCTGATAAAAATACATATTCAGCACTTCCAATTATATCGTTGCCTATTATTCTACCACGTATTAACGTACCATAATTACTATTACCAAGATCGCGATAAGTAACAACAAAATGAGTGGAATCTAATGTTGAAGCAGAAACAAAATTTGTATTTGCACTGTTAAAAACATACTCACTACCAAAATCTATTTCATCCACATTAGCTATTGTACCCACCCTGGCCGTACCATAATCACTATTGCCAACATCTCTATAGGCAACTATAAAATGAGTGGAATCTAATGTTGAAACAGAAATATAGTCTGTACTCGCGCTATTAAAAACATACTCGCTACCATAGGCTATGTCATCACCATTAGATACTGTACCAACAATGGTTGTACCGTAATTACTGTTACCACCATCGCGATAGGCAACAACAAAATGGGTGCTATCTAATGCTGAAACGGGAATATAAATTGTACCCGCACTATTAAAAACAAACTCGCTACCATAAGCTATATCATCCCCATTAGATACTGTTCCAATAATAGCAGTGCCGTAATCACTGTTACCTCTATCCTCATAAGCAATAACAAAATGAGTGGAATCTAGTGTTGAAGCAGAAACAAAATTTGTATTTGCACTGTTAAAAACATACTCACTGCCATAAGCTATTTCATCCCCATTAGATACTGTTCCAATAATAGCTGTACCATAACCATTATTGCCATCATCACAATAAGCCACTACAAAATGAGTGGAATCTAAGACTGAAACAGAAATATAATACGTAGTTGCACTGTTAAAAACATATTCACTACCATATGCTATTTCATCTTCATTAGATATTGTTCCAATAATAGCTGTACCATAATTACTATTACCTTCATCAAAATAAGCAACAACAAAATGAGTCGAATCTAGTTTTGCACAAGATATTTCATAGGTTAAACTTGCATTAAACTGTACTTCATCTCCATATGCATATACCGTAGTAGTCCTTCCTCCACTACCGTAATTCTCTATTAGATTATTATTGTTCCCATCGCATTTGATACAAGCGCTCTTCACAAACTCCAAAATACAGTTCTTAACCGAATTCTTACTAGAGCCATTAAAGTTGACTAAATATTTGTTGCTATCCGTTGTCTCTGCATTCGTAATCGTCATCGACTCCAGGGCAATCCCTTCGGCTGCCGAGGAGGCAAATAAGAAAGCGTCATCAGTGCCCGTGGAAGAAATAATTGTGCCGGCGCCCCGCCCAATAATCAATACATTCGTAGGTATGGTAATCGTAGTCGTGACGTTGAAGGTCCCCCCGGTGAGCCGGACAATACCACCACCCTTGGAAGCAGCCCGATCTATCGCCTTCTGGATCTCGACATCATCCGCCGTACCGTCACAGTAGATATCCGCCTTGTCACAATAGATCGAGGAGGCTACCGTGATCTCATACCCCCCGTGGGTGCGGGTGGGGTTCCCCCGACTCTGGTAGCGGGCGACAGAGCTAGAATCAAACTTCCAGTTTTCTAGTATTTCTTCGAATACAACAATCGTCCGTCCGATATCGTTGGCCCGGCGCTCAAACTTCCTGCTCACACATTCGACGGTGGAGTCGATATACTCTCGCTCCCCTACCCCTCCGATCTGTAACGTATAACAATTGCCCGGTTCGTAGAAAATCAATGTTCCGGGAAAATCGGCGCGATATTCGTGTTTGGGGGTTTTACGCTTCTTCCATTCGAGATCCGCCAGTTTGTTCACATGATCGAGGGATGCAATCATGTTGTTCTGGATCTCTAACTTTAGCTCCCCGTTTCGGTATATAGAATCGGGGTCAATAAAATCATCATGCACCCATCCCTCATCGCCCGATAACCGGGTAATCTTTTTCCCGACTACAGAGACACCGGTTAAATATCTCGTTTCCCCCGTTTCGTTCTTGAGTAATATTTGCGCCTTGGTAGCGTAAGTCGTGGAGTCGAAAGTAACCGTGGTGAGGTCGTTTAATCGTAGTCCACCCGCTTCCGCCGTGTAGCGCAGAGCGATATCGGTAGCACCGATCACCTCCGAGGTCTGGGGGTTCGCCTTATATAGCTGAGACTGTTTCTTACTGTTTCTGTGTAACTCGATAACGCGTTTGGTGCGTCGCCGAACCTCGCCCCATTTACTCATTGTTGTTTACGGCCACCTGCGTATCAAATCTCTAACGCTTTCGGGAATTTTGGGCAAAATAATATCCTGGTAATCCGCCCAAAATGGACCTACTAATGTTCGGTCCGGCCAATACTCTCCATCCGATAACTCAATACCCTCCATTTCTTCCGTCCACAGACGAGAATCCCGAATAGTCCACAGCAGATTTATTTCCGTGCTCTTGACTATATTGTTTCCATGTACCACGAGTTTGTTGACGCTTACCGGCAAGAGCTGGGACTCGATCGAGCTTCCGGAATCGACGGTCAGTAATGAAGTGGGATCTTCATATCCTGTAGCAAATGGAGTACGGTACCGCAGGCATCCGCACGGATCGATCCCCAGGTACCGGGCCGCCGTCGCGTTCGCCAGATCCTTCAAATGTTCCCAGGGACTTTCACCATAATCTATGACGGCATACGGGTGGACGATGCTAACGTAGTCAACATCAAACCCTACCGTGTCATACCCCGCCGAGTCGGCATCGTCGGCACTCTCCACGCCGGCCGCGCCGTCGTTGTTATTGAGCACAAACCATAGGGGGGCCCTAGCGGTCTGAGTGAGCATGGCCCCGTCCATCAGGAGAGTGACATTGTCATCAAGCTTAACAACACAACGCAAACGGTCCGAGGTGGAATCGGTAACAGTGTGGGATGCCTCAAACATTTTCCAACCAGCCCCACCCGTCAGTATCCAGTTAGTAAATGTTCGTGCATGTTCGCCCCCCGAATCATTCTCTGATAAATATATAGTCGATCCACAGGTCGAGGCGCTTTTTAAGTATATGGAAAACGTATAGGTCTCACCTACGTTTAATCTTTTCGTCCCGGTGAATGTAGTGTATTGCCAAACGTATGCATCGGCAGATCCGTAAACTAGTTGCCCCGCGTAGGTTCCAAACAGCCCGCCGGTCTCCCGTGTCAACGCAGCATCAGCGCCGGATACAATCCAGCTATTTTCAATCGTATCGTTTTCAAAACTGCTATTGGCTAAATAATTAATGACTTGTTTCTTTGTCGCCAGCCGGGCAATCTGATGAATAAGGCTATCGGTCTCCGTCGCGTCAGAGAGTTTATCGTCCGAGTATGCTACGGACACTTGTTGCCGGGCGCGGGCAATCTCGCTAACGGCATCCTCGGCATTAACGGTTACCGTAGTAATACCGTCAACCGGAGACACCCGGGAGAACATAGCCTCATCAAGCCGGCCGATAAAGTATGGTTCGAAGCTCCCACTGTACCAACTCTGCGCCATTACCGGACAACGGGACTGCATATACTTTTGGCTACTGGTGCCATTAAAGGTATCAGTTGTGGGATCAAAGGCGGCGTACTGATCATCGGCGAATTCGCCTTCAATCGATTTGAGGGTAAGTGATAGACTATTGGCGCACTGACTGCCGTTACTGTTTTCCCGCTGGGACTCTCCCGAAGCCGCGAGCACGAATCGGGTAATGTCGCAGTAGGTCCGGCCGCACCCCTCGCCGTTGAACAGCCACCAAATCTGTTCCTGCTTGATGTCCTTGTAATCGTTCTGGACATCGGCATTGGTAGCGACGTAGTCGGGAATCAGGATAGCGTAAGAAAAGAGGGAATCCGCTTGCGCCGCGCCCGCTTCGTGGCCGAGTGAGGCAACCGGGAAATAACTTGTCTTAGCGTCAATGTTGCCGGACCACGTAGTATCTTTGGATACACGATTGATCCATAGTTGAGAGCCCGCCGTGGTCCCGGTCGTTAAATCTATCGCGGCATCAATAATCAGCCATTGGTTAATATTGGTATAAGAGGAACCATCATCAAATTGTGTGCTAATTAAATTTCTTGCGTTTCCACCATCAATCCAGGTGACATAAATAGCATCCGTTGTAGTATTGTAATAAAAAATCAATCTATGGGTTGTATCAATATACCACTCCCAAAATTTATGATGGATAACAGTATCGTAAACAAAGAATGGAAGTACTACTAATCGCAGTGTAAATTTCCCACTAGTGGGCATTGGCAATAAAAAATTGGGCGCGGCGGCACTCGAAGAGGTGGCGGTATATGGATAAGCATAAGTTTTATCAGCCACCATGATAGCGGTGACATATGCATATTCGTTTTCCGCTTCGGTATGTTCAGGATAAAATCGGATCTCATTATCGTTTTCATTTATACAACCCGCGGCATTCGCTGACACCCAAACTGTATTACTATCAATCCATTCGTAAAATAAATGCGTAGCTCCATTTGCGAGTGCAACTGCAGAAGTAGTCCAAGTAATATAAATACTTCCGCGAATCGTAGAAGTAGTATTGTCGGTAAATCGGAGAGAACTTATTCCGTTGCCCGTACCCTTGCATATTTTCGCCGAAAACGTTGGGGTTGCTGTCGTGGTCTCTACATCACGGCTCACATAAGCAGTAGCGACACCGGAGCAAGTGATTTTCGAAAACCGTTGTGCCCTGTAATAGACGTCCGCAATGACAGCAGTACAGTTTGCTGCCGTCCATCCATCGGCGGTCGTGACTAGCTCAGGATTGGTAACTAGATTTGTCGCGGCCCCAAACACTGCCGCATGGTAGACGCCCATCGCGTTCCCGGCCCCATTGATTCCCGCGCTAGTCACCGGCCAGTATGCGAGGTTGTGCGCGGTCGGGTCCGCGCCGGTAGAGAGAGGAGGATATATCTGCTGTCGGAAATCTATGAGGAAACGGTCCTGGTTGTTACCGGTGGGGAACACTTCCCTGTTGGCCCGCCAGGCCGAGGAGATCCCGGACAACGCCATCAGTGGCCCCTACTCCTGCGGGTAAGCTCACCCTCGATCCCATCGAGCAGCTCACCCTCGGACAAGACAGAGCCATACACATTCTGTATGATCGTAAGACCGCGCCCGGTTTTTCCTACACCGCCGAACTCCTCCGGCCCCCGCTCGGCGAACGCGTAGCGCCGCCCGCTATGGACTCCCACCCCATACACGGGTTCGTTCAACACCCCGCCCCGGTCGAAGGAGGATACCGCGCCGGCCAAAGCAGATGCGGCAATCGCTACTTTCAAACCGGCCCCGCCAGGTAAAAGCGCCGCCGCCGCGATCGCCCGAAGAATCATGGCAATGGTTTGTTTCACCACGTCACCCAAAGAAGCGGTGCCATGCATCATATCCGCGACAGCAGCCCCCCAGGCTTCGGCCATTTGGGGAGCTATTTCTTTAATCACCTCCCCCAACGTCTTGGCTTCACCAAGGAGTCGGTCATACTCTTCAATCGCGCCTTCCGCTTCCCGCCGTGCCGCTGCCAACTCTTTGTTATAGGCTGCGACAATTCCCTCTCCTTCTACAAACTGCTGATCATATTCCTCAACCGCTTTTTCTGCTTCCCGGACGGCCGCCACTAACTCTTTATTGTAGGCCGCAATCGCCTCTATCGCTTCGGCAGCCGGATCAGCACTCCTCGTCATTTCCTCCAGTTGTTTGCGATACAGTGCAAGGATTTCAACTACTTCTGCCGAAGGACGTTTTATTGATTCCCAATATTGAATCTTAGCCCTTAATGCTTCCTCCATACCCTTGGGGGTTTTGGCATATTCTTCGGCAACTTCTTTCAAATATTTTGCTAGTTGGGCTGCACGCTCTGCTTCCTTTTTAGCCGCTTCCTCGGCGACTAGATCACGATCCTTTGCCGCTCGCTTCGCGGCATTTGTCCATTTTAAAGTATCTTTTAATGCATCAAGCTGAGCTTGCCGAAAATCAATTTCACGCATTAAACCGACGCCAGATAATTCACCGCCAGCGGCAGCAGCACGCTTTAATTTTTCTAGTTCTCCCGTTAGTGTTTCTATTTCTCTTTCTACGGAATAGACTCCCTTCCCAATATTGTTAAGGATGTCTCTGATTTGTTGTATCTCGTTAAACTTGGTAACCATTCTGGTAAGTAAATCCACGGCCGGTTGTAAAAAATGCAGTATAAGTTTGCCGCCCCATTCCCGTGCATCTCCCATGGCGTTCTTGAATTTTTCCAAAGACCCGTATGCCGTTTTCCCCACCGTTTCCGCCATGCCACTAAATTTCTGTTCTATCTGTTCGACTATCTGAGCAAGCTTTTCTTCCTTGGGTAGATTGGTGTCAATTTGAATTCCATATCGGGATAGTGCATTAGTTGTCGAGCTGAGAGTTTTGCCAATTAATGAAGCAGCCATCTCTAAATCCACACCCATAGCCGACGCAAAATCCTGCATCGCGGGAGTGACTTTTTCTAATCCCCGTTGATCGAGATTTGCCAACCCTTGTAATAGGGACATTGCAGCAATAGTTGTTTCGTCACCAAATACCGTAACCGCTTGAAGCTTTGAGGCAAGCGCTTCTAATTGAGAAGCGGATATTTGAGATTCTTTTCCCGTCGCCCGAATCGCGCTAGATAATTTTTCAGAGGCTAACTGCTGCTGGAGGAATGCTTGAACAGATCCACCAATCGCATTCTTGATTGTGTTTATAGAAAGCTTTACACCAATCGCCTGCACGGCAAATCTCTGCATCGACTTGAGGATGTCTTGAGAGGATTTGTGATAAGACTTGAGATTCTTGATCGCGTCCTTCACTTCGCATTTCACTATCACACGTAATTCATCTGCTACTGGCATTAAGCTATCTCCGGAAGTAAATCCGCAATACAATACTTTTCAACTAATGACATATCTATTTGATTACTTTTTTGAATATTAAGTCTTCCCGGTATAAGTCTTAGATTTCGATAAGACCAACACTTTATAAATTCTTTATCTTCTAATGATTGATATCTATAAAGCGAATGAGGTATTATATGATCAAGGTGATAGCCACTATTCCCGGCAACATATTTATCATATACATCTTTACCAGAAATATTTATCAAGTGGTTTACAAGCTGGCCAATTTCGTAACCCAAAATATTAGTTAGTGATTTTCCGCAATCATTACGGATACAAAAATTAACAAGTCTACTTAAATTGCGCCTAACTCTAAGATGAGGATTTTGAGCAAGTCTATTTTTCTGTGTTCTCCTAGCTCTTTCATTATAGTGAGCACGATTCTTAACCAATCGCTCATAAGCTTTTTGATATAATATTTCTTTGTTTTTTAAACAATAACCTTTTCTATATTCCCTTACCCTTTCTATGTTTTTCTCTCGCCAAATTTTATTCTGCGCCATGCGGGTTTCTTTATTCACCCGCCAATATTCTCTCTGTTTTGCATAAAGAATCTCTCTATTTTTTCCCACATATTGACGGTTGTAAGCTATCCGCTCCTCTCGATGTTCAATATGATATATGCGCTTAGATTCCAAAATCTCTTCCCGCTTCCGCGCATAATATTCCTTTTTCTGTTCCAAGCATTTAACACAAGTACGTTGCTCGCGTCCGTTTTTAATAAAATGTTCGAACGGAAGAAAGTTATGACAATTGCAACATTTCTTCTTTGACTCCTCAGCGACAGCCATTACTTTCTATCCTCATCAATCATTGCTTGCCGCGCTGTCTCGATTGCGTCGATGTAGTCAATCACCACGGCCGGTTGATCCGCCCAGGTCCCCGGGAAAGGAAAGCCTCCCCGGGTCCACCACTTCCAGACTTCATATGCCAGCCAATATTCTTCGGTCTTGTAATCCGGTATCGTGTTCCGATAGATCCAAATGTCTAGATAAAGCGGTTCCCTGGCGCCCGGTTCGAGGGACCGCCACGTTTCATCAGGTTCTTTAAATCGCCTTTTGGAATGCAACCAAAAGGCGATCATCAGTTTTTTGAGTCGGGTTCCTTCTGCGCCCCGGACACCTTATTGCGGATCTCGCGGATGAGATCTGAGAACTTCAACTGAGGAGTATCGGGAGTGGCGCAAAGTTTTTCCCAGGTGTCAATCGGGTTCCCTTCCTGATCTGAGAGGTTTTCGATTTTGACATGCGCCGCCTTCGTCATTCCCTCTTCGTCGGTAATCACCGTGACTTCGGCCGTGCTCATTTGGGCATCAATATCACGGTCGATTTCTTTATCTGTCTTCTTGTCCCAATTCCGCAATGTAATCTTCGGGTCCGAGCTTTTCTGATACTTGCGCCGTTCATTCCACGGTAAGTTATCGTAGTGGATGACAACCTGTTCCGTGTCGGGTAGTTCTAGATTCTGGTTCCACTCTGGCCGAAAGCTGGAACGCTTCTCAATCGTAACACGCATATTCCCTCCCTTGTTTTTTATGGCATCTTGTACCAGGTTCCATGAGAGTTAAAAGGACAAGAGAACTTCTGCATGTCCTTGTTGCTCACAGAAATATTGGGGGTGACAACCGCCTCGCCGTAATATCCTTTGGACCCCGACACATACAAATACAGCCATACCACGGCCATGGTCCCGCCATCAAGGAACTGATTGATCAGCGCTACCTGGCCATTGGTGTCCGTATGGTCATAGAATCCGGAGATGGTCCCGCTAGCTTTTCGAATCGTGTAAGCCCATTTTTGCCACTGATCGCCGAACGCCGTTATTTCAACCGGCTGTCCATCAAACGTACCTTCCCAATCGGTGATCTCGGCAACTTTATTCGCGCCGTCATAAGCCGAACCGCGCCAACCATATTCAGTCGCCATTTACTTTCTCCTTATTTCTCTTTTTCATTGGACTTGTTTTTTTCATGATGTGCCCGCAATCCGTACAGATAGCAGATTCGTGGGCATGTTCGATTTCTTTGCCGCAAAACTCACAACGCAAAAGATTCATGATTGCTCCAAAAAAAGCCGCCCCGAAGAGCGGCTCATTAAAACCTACTTTTTTAATTACACTTTTTTCTGCAGCATAAAGACTAACTCCTCCCCGTCTATATTCCGTTCTAATATCCAAAACTTTTTGTCACTGTATTCATAGTCTTTTCCGCACTGAGTGCGCGGGTCCCAATAGTCAAAAGATTCCCAGGTGAAGAAATGGAAATGGGTCGGATCTCGATAACTATTCGGACTCAAATAAAAAGTAGTCCGTATATTCAGCAGTCCGTCCGGTTTCATAATGCGCCAGCATTCATCCATAAACGGGAGAACCCGCAGAATGTGTTCCACAATGTCGATGGCGTAAATGTTTTCAAACTGTTCATCCTGGGCAAAAGGCCAGGGAGTGTTTTCCAGATCCCAAATGAAATCGGTGATATCGGTCTTGCGAATATCCACGTTGTAGGAATCCGGCTGCTGACGGTTGCCACAACCTAAGTTTAGATTCACTTCATTTCTCCCGGAATCTCTTTAAACTTCCAATCTTCTTTTCGATTTGACCGCCCAATCTCAAACCTACCCACCCGGCTCCCAAACAGATCGAGTAAATCCCAACTCCACCAACAATCACCAATCCTAACTCTGTCCCGACAAAAATCACGATCTGATTCAATAAACGCCAATTTTGTGAATATAAAAATCCGTATTGCTCGCCATGGGAATAGTAAGCATTTTAATATGAAAAGTGATCGAGGCATGGCAACCCCAATTTCCAATCGCCATAGCTTTTTAACCATCCATCGAAATAAATGTCTTCTCATTTCAATATCTCCCTCCTTGTTCTTTCATAATATTATTTTATTTATATCGCCTCCCCAAAGTGATATTCTAAGATATCCAAGAATTGCGCCGCCGCGTTATCCCAGGTAAGCGTCTGCATTTTAGCGGATGCCCGCGCACCGCGCTCCAAGGCTTCCCCGTAATTCGTATAGATCTCGTACATCCTATCGACGATATGCTCGATGTCCGGGTCCGCGCAGGCAACCGCGCAGTAATGCCGGCCGAAGTTATCGCAAAGTCTCATCGACATGTGAGAGTAAAAAATCGGATAGGCATCCGCCTCATCGACAAAATCCACCGGACCGCTGTACGGTGTATAAATGCAGGGAAGGCCCGTCGCCATCGCCTCTACAATCGTCAATCCGTATCCCTCCCCGAGGGTGGGAAATAAAAACGCATGGGCGTAATGGTAGACGCTCATCATCGGCGGCAGATTTTTTTCTATCGCCTCCCGTTGTGATAACGGTAGAACCCGCCAATCGATGTAACTGTTGCAGGTGATCTGCTGGATTTCCTGCGGCTTTTCCGGATCTGTCATTTTCATGACTAGCTGTATCTTGTCTGTCAGCTCCGGGTATCGTTCGTTAAACCTTTCCCATGCTTTCGCCGTATGGTAAGTGCCCTTCCGCGTATTATTCGCACCGACAAAGAGGAAGACAAATGGTTCCCCGGCCGCCGGAAATGTCCGTTCACGAAACGGGTAAAATGTCGGATCTACTCCTTCCGGGCAAATCTCAATCGGCGTCTTTGTATACTGACCGAATATTTCTTGGTTATGTTTACAGGGAACAACTACCAGATCCGCCATGTCTAAATATATTTTCCATTCCGATGGAATAGCTGAAAACTCAAACATGGTGGACAATACATTCTTGGTGAATCGTCGCGGCCGAAAAAAATAAGGACACGTCAAGCTCACCGTAATCGGCGCTTCGGGTACAAACTCCACACCCAACCTTTTCAAAGAACGTTTGAGCATATTTTGATGGGTCGTGTAACCCAACTGATTCCCGATACCCGAGCTTTCAAATGCCCACGTTAACTTCAAGCCACTTCCTCAAACTCAATCTCAAAACTCACCGATGCATTCGTTCGGTCGTCATAAGCCGGATCTGGAGATTCTTCGGGTCCGGAAATGTTGATGATAAAACGTACCGTCACGCCGTCCATGCTTCCCTGGTATCCTCGCAGGTTCCCGATAATTTTTTGCGCCGCCAAAAATGCATGGCTCGGCGTCCGGTCCGCCTGACTGACACAAACAATCTCAAACAAATGATGCCCCATTTTTTCGGTGCCCAAAATCTGGGGCTCGTTATCGGCTTCGATTAATCGTAGGTAAGCATAGGGAACAGGTGAGCTTTCCGGGGCCTTGGCTTGATAGAACCGATTGCCGATATAGGTGGTGACATCGGACTTACTGAGTAAGTAAGTGGCAAGGGCTTCGTCAATATAGGTGCTGCTCATTTCTTTTTCCGCCAAGAGTATGTTGATTTCGTGATGCCAATCTTCCCCTTGCTCTTCTTTCTCACCACGCCTTTCATCGTCCAATCGTGGAAATATTTCTGTACCAACTCGCGGATAAACTTCCGCGCCCGCCTGGCGCCCGGCCGCATGAACGGTACTTGATGAAACTCAAGCATCCTGGCATGTTCAATAGCCGTATAGGCTTCGGCCCTCGGATGATATTCGTGTTTCGTCGCGTCTCGTGTCTGTATACTCTCCTCAGTTTCACCAGTAATTCGATGCTTGTGCATGATTGCTTTAGATTCTCTCTGCACAATCTCGACCGCCTCCAAGACAAGAGAGTGCGCCAGCTCGTTCACCTCTTTGTCAAACTTCCGTTTGCCGATGTTACTGATGATTTTTACGCCGGTCATCATACAGTTTCAGTTGCCTCGATTTCGATTTCGCGGTTGCGTTCATCTACGATTCGCGGCGGCCCAAACTTGAGATACCGTCCATTGTGCGAGATCCGCATGTTGGGCTTGAGCCCGCTGATATAACGCATTCGTATTCTGTGAGTGATTTCCCCGCCCGTGCCCCCCGCCGCCGATAACTCTCGGCTGCCCACGGGTTCAATACTGCACCACACAGAGGCAAAGGTGGTGTAACTCGTAGCGCCCGCGTTCCAAGTGGCGGCCTTGTCGTCGGGGACTTCGATATTTTTATAATGGCGCAGTTTACCAGCTCTCATATTTTTACTACTTCATCAATACCGGCCAGGTCCAGCGCGCCCAGGGGAAGAGTCGCCAGCGCTTTTTCGATTGACTCTTCGCGGTTCTCGTACAGGTGGCCGCAAATCAACTTGATGGAGTGTTTGTACATCTCCGGTACGCTCGATGCGGTGGCGCCGTACCCACAGATATAACGGACAATCACACCGTTGACGGGCCTCAGAGTCGTAGTCGGCCAGGTCTCCCCGTATCCCAGTACAATCCTTCCGGGCTCCGAGTAGGTGTCCACGATATAATCTGCCGATGAGAAAGTCGATGCAGTCTCATCTGTATCGTCGGTGTCGTAATATTTAACCGATGTCACCGAAGATAACGGAGGATATGGCAGCTCTATAAAATCCACTTGGGGAAACTCATCCCGCGCCAGCTCCCACGTTTGGTTAATAAATACCCGCGCTATTTTCCTTTCCAACCAATAGCGTGCTACAGGAATGATATTGGTGAGCCAAGTATCTTCCGCAGTGCTCGAACTGTTTGTCACAACGTCAACAGAGAAATCGCAGGTCGCCGTTGCTACTGTAGCGACAGCACGAATGTATTGTTTGAGTCCGGTATACGCTTTCTCCTGCACCGCGTTGTCATTGGAGGTCGTCACTTGAGTAAAGGCGCCGCTTGTGACATCTGTATATCCAGTTGCCAGTGAGTCGCTTTCCTGGATTTTGACATCGACCGTACCATTCGCCCCATTCGTACCAGAGTTGAGAATGACAAGAGCCTGTTTGTTGAGCACGTCTACACCAGTGCCCACAAGTGAGTAGGATGCCGCAACCACATGGGCGCCCGGCGCGATACATTGATTGACAGCGATATCGTCCGCGAAGCTGCCGGAAGTGGTGATCCGCAAATGTTCTTTCAGTTCACTTAGGGTAACGGGTTCAATAGCGGGCGCGGTGTAGATTTTTGCTTTTATAGCGGTTGCCAAATGATCTCCAGACCCCACACAACAAGATTCGCATTTGCTTGAGCAATCTTAAGTTTGTCACCATTAGCAAACGGCCGCGGGCGAGTAAACTCTTTGACGTAATCAGTAAGCCCATTAACTGATTGGCTTACAACAACGACATCCCACTCCGAGCCCTCGCCAGAGTCAAGTGTTACAGTGAAACTCTCATTGGCTGCGGCGGCCGAATAGTGAAATCGAAGTTCCTCAAGCTGGAAAGCTCGACCGGGATCGAGAGTAACGCTAATCGCCCCCGACCCCTTCTCATACTGTCTGCAATAAGCCATCCGCTCACCTCACCTGGATGCAACGAATCCAAGAGACTTCCAGGGTATAGGCCGCGCCGCTACCTGCGCGGAAACTGATGGATGGAGTGAGGGCAGCGGTGATATTGGTAGAGGCAGCACTGGTTATCAGGGTGCCGTCATAGTACCAGTAAATCGTGGTGCCGTCGAAAAAGACTTCATAGGTGTGATAGCCGGTATTCATCACCGAAGACAAAGCGGATGAGTTTGCGGAAGCTCCCCCGTTGTACCCATAAGCCGTAATCGTGGTGGAACCGTCGAGCTTGAAGAAGAATGCCCCGTCACCCCCAACACCTAAAGCGTGCGTGGTATCGGCCGCCGTGAGGGTGGTATCAATCTCGGCCAGCCCCACCAAAAAATCGCTTTGCGTAGCATCGCTAATTGCACAACGGATTCCGAAATACAGTTGGGTGTTAGCAGCGAAGTCAAATCCTTCCCCGTTAAGCTGCATGGATACGCCGTCATACTCATTCTGAGCAGTCGTAATCAACATACAGTTACCGGCGGTCTGCGATGCGGTAACAGAAGTGTCTCCCGTTCCACCATCTGTTTCCGTAACCGTCCATGCAGATACATTCAGCGTAGTATCGTCACACGGCATCCCCCCCAGCGCGATGTACTTTCTTACGTTCTCACCGATGGCGTCCAACCATCGGTTCGTATAGCGCGAGTCGTAGTAGACTAACGCATTATTGACAACCTTGGTTTCAACCGTAGCCATATTTATTCCCCTATAAATCTTTCATAAACAGAATAATGTTGATCCATCAATTTCTTGTCCGCATTAAGTTTCTTCAATACACCAACAATTACATCATTAGCCTTCTCACCGATAGGAATCTCTTTTGGAATATCACCATCTTGCTTCCACTCGACACGGCCGCCATCAAGCATTTTAAATTGAAGTTGCTTGTGCTCTTCTTCGGTGAACGATAAATCTTCCCGCAGTTTGCGAATGATTTTGAGCGTCGTAAAATCGCCCTCGCGTGGCAAAATGTTCAACAAGATCAAACGATCAAATACTCCAAGCTCCATTTTTCCCCTTCTCCCTTTCAGTTTTTTGTGGGATATTTAAATTTAAGCGGGTGATTCAAGGCTCACCCGCTAAGCCTCATTGTTAACTCCAGGCTTCGGCCGCAAGGATATAAAGAGTGGGCGTTATTCCGGCCACCCTTACAGGAATTAAGGCATATTCATCAGTGCTTCCCGATATCGCACCATCTCCCGAAGTCCAACCATCTGAAACCGTTCCTTGAAAATCAATCGCATAAGTAACGGTTCCATCAAGTTCCAGTTCAACGGCCGAAGTCGCAGTTGCAGCAGACTGGTTTCTTACATTGATAATGGAACTAGTGGTAATAACGGTTCCCGCATTCACAAAATATGCAACGAAACAATCACCCACTACCGTTCCGGCAGTACCATCACCAGTAATCATTGCCTGGAAAGCAAGTACCCTATCGGCGGTTCTCGCGCCAGCCCCCAGGGTCGTAAGGGCAGACATCGCCATCAATTCGCCACCGGAAGTCTTGTCTCCACTAACAACTAATTCGGTCTGAACAACATAGGCATCCATACACTGCTTGTTTGTAGTAATAGTCCAGTCACAACCCTTTAGCCTAAGATTGGGCATATCGGTAGTATCATGGGTTATATTCTGATAGATGCCGTTGAGCGTACTAGTTCCGGTTGGCGCCGCACCGATAACATTTAGATTTATCTGCATCGGATCGAAGTTCTGATCGGCAGACGCGGCCATAGTAACATCTTTTTCAGTTACTCTATTACCAATGCAGAATGCATAGTTTGTCCTGGTAGCATCGGGAACAAAGATCGCATTTGATCTAATCCCGGTTACACTCGTTGAAACAATTGGATATGCGGTGGTGAAGCTAGCCTCAGCAGTTGAAAGGGGAATATACATGGAGGTAGAGCCGAGCAACATCCTGACAGTGTTACCATAAACGAATTTGCCCGAAGCTGCTGTGTAACCCGTAATCTGAAATAGATTGCCAACAGTATCCCAGTTGGCTTTCGTATTACCTGACTGATTAAAGTTTATGTAGGATGGATAATTAGCAGCGGTGCCTACCCAGCCCGTAGGACAATTGGCTTCAAGTTCCAAAATGGTATAGGTGCCATCTCCATCACTGGCAGGGAATACCATCTCAAGACAGGCTACTGACTCCAGCCCATTCGTTCCGCCATTGGTATTGTTTTGTACCTGTACCTTTAGAGCATTCGCCCAACCACCAAGTACAACATTGGTGGACATGTTAACAAAAACTCGTCCGCCTACTTGTCCGGCGCCGGTCATTACGGAATTGAAAACAACCGGTTCGGCATTAGTTGAACCGCTCACACCCGCACAGGTTGAATAGACGGATAATAGAGGGCTACCGGCAGTTAGGGCTAATGGAGTTCCTGAAGTACCGAGAATGGCTCTGGCGGCACCAGTCCAAATTAAATCATCCGCGCTAGAATCCCACGTTACCGCCGCGCTTGCCGTCTGTCCAGCGAAAACTACATCAACACCATAATCATCGTCACCGAAGTTCCATCTGCCGTTAGTATCCCCATCTACATCAAAGGATACTTTGTAGTTAGCGGTTGTACCCCAAAGGATTAGATCACCTGCCGGAGTACCCGAAGCCCCCATGGTTAACCCGCCACCCGCCATCGTCAATAAATTAGAGGAATGGGTTAGGGTTACATCGCTAGCAGCAAAATTGAGAACAGCACCGGATGCCAGAAAAATATCATCCCCAACGTTTAGATCGGCAGCAGTGGCAATGCCACCCGTTACGATTAGTGCTCCCGTAGTAGTACTGGAGGTTGCGGTGGCGTCAGTAATAGTCAGCGGTTTATTAGTCGTCGCCGTAAGACCGGCCAGAGTAATGGTAGCCGCTCCGCAATCAATAACCGCCGAAACAGAACCCGAGCCGTAATACCGGAAGTCCACATCATTCGATGCGTTCCCCACCGTCACGTCGCTCGTGCCAATAGTAAATAAGTTTACGGTATCGCCCAAGTTTCCGCTTTCGTGGTAAATCAGGTTCCCGCTTGCCCATCGAGACTGAACATTCGTTACAGGCATTACGTTTTTCCTTTCACCATGCCCAAAGGCTGTCGGTGTGGTTCACCATAAAATCGCGCCGGGAACCCGCAGGCCCCCGGCGCGTTGTGATCAGGCAATCGCCGTCACCTGAGCGTTCTGCGGATAGCGCGGGTCCAGGATGGCAAGGATCGCCACCTCACATGCTGACATGCTAGACCCCGGGTCCACCACAACACGGACCATCGGATAGCCATCACTCAACTCCGATGCATCGAGGGAAATGAGGAAGATATGATCGTCATCATCATCCGCCACCGTCACCCCCGAAGAGGTTGCAGTGGTAATATCCCCATAAGTATCGCTCGTACCCGTAGCACCACTTTCGCGGTACTTGAAGGCAATGGCAGTGCTATTGCTCGGAGTGGTGTCGTCGCACTCCTCAACAGTAATCGTCGCCGTGTCTCCAGTGATAGTTCCGAAATACACCGCGAAATCCACATTATGGTAGTTCTCCATGTTGACCACCACGGAGTTTACCGTGGTAGCAGCAGTATCAACCGGAGAAACCAAACCTACAGTATGACTCTTTTCATCAAACATCTTGTTTCCTCCTTACCGGGCCGCCAGCGCGACAAACGGGCTGTAGGTGTTTCCAGAGGTCCCCTTATAGGGAGTCTTCGCGCTCGCCGGAAGCGGCTGACCATCCAGCCGATAGGTGAACCGCAGCGCCGTCTCATCTGTGGTGAAGTTCACGTGGATGCTCGAAGCCTGCTGGATATCGCCCTTATCGACAAACAAGTACTGCGAGAAATCGGCCGCGATGATATCACCCACGTCGCCGAGCTTGGAAGCCTGCTCGATGTAGTTAATCGGCCGGCCCATCAGCGTGTCCTGGGGGCGTCCATTCAGGTTATTGTTAGCCGGCAGCCAAATGGGAATACCCCCCGTGCCCACGGCAATATGCATGGTCATGAGCTGGGGAAGCAATTCCTCATTGACATACCACTCCAAGTTTGCCTTTTTGCGGCAGAAGGTGTACATTTTAATGACGTTCTCGGCGATCACGGTATCAGCCGCCTGGCCGGACTCAGCAGATATGGACCGCAGACAACCCGCATTCAAAATCCCCAGGGGTTCCCCGGAGCCACTGCCCCGAATAATGAGGTCGTCCATTTTAAAGCCCATTTCCTCGGCGAACATCTCACGCACCCACGATTCCAGGGTCGCAGCATCCTGAATCAACTCGTCGGTGAGATAGGTGAGCCCAAACATCTTATTCAGTTCGAGCTTGATCTTGCGGAACTTGGGTTTCTTCGCTGTAGTGGAATCGGCCTCGTGCTTCATGTATACCTGCACGCCACCGTACCGGCTCCCGGTTGCACGGGAGGTTTCATCCAGCCCCCGAAGTTCCATGGAGTTACTAGTATTGCTAATCTTAAGCGACTTACACTTTTTCGGGAGCAGTGCCGTCTCGTAGGATTCCTTCAACAGCTCGCCGCTATAGTCGGTCCCCACCAGGAACCCGCCGTCCGAAGGAACAGCCTCATTCAGGCCCGAAGCAGCGGCCATCCACTGTTTTTGATGATTGAGTAGATCAATACTCGTTCGTCCGCACTCGAAGCGACCGACTTTTTCCCCATCATGGTCTTTAAGGCCGGCGGCAATGATAGCCTGGAAGAATTCGCCCATGGAACGAATACCATTCTTGATCCCCTGGGGAATAATGGTCACGCCCTCGGGCACCTTCGACTGAGCAACGAACCGATCGACCCGAGCCCCAACTTCAGCAGCCTCGATATCCTCGACAATCTTTTTCTGCTTCATCAGGATGGTCTTATGCTCGCTCGCCTCAGCCTCGGAGAGCGGCCCGGCCTCGGCCTTCGCCTTCAGCTCGTCACGTCGAGTCTGCAGATCTCCTAGCTGTGTCTTCAATTTTTCAATATCCATTTGTTTCTCCTTACTTTTTCGCGCACTCTTCCGCTTCTAATACCGCAATCGAATACCTGTAATCCGGCGGGTCCGGTTCCTTGACAGGCTCCCCCTGCGGCGCTTCGGGCTCCCCCCGGAGCGCCTTGAAACCTTTGGCCGTGATTATCTGAGCTTCGGTCTTGGAAAAACCTGCATCCCGCAGGTGTTTTTCAAACTGACGCTCGGTCTCGATTTTGGGCTTTTGCTCAATAGGTTGAGCCAAAGCGATGGGCGCATTCTGGAAACCGTATTTACTTATATCGGGCAACTTGGCCGCGATTTCTCCATAGTCAACAACCTCATCCGCGAAACCCATATCAACCGCCTCCTCAGCGGTCATCCAGGTTTCGGCGTCCATGAGTTCATGTATTTCTTTAATATCCTTACCGGTCTTCCGTGCATAGATTTCGGCAAGGTTGTTGTCCATCTTGTCCAGTACGTCGGCGGCCTTTCGAAAGTCATCGGCATTACCATCCGCGATTGCATACGGTTTATGAATCATGTAATAGGCGCCGTTTGCAATCGTGAGCTTTTTTCCCGCAAGCGCGATAATCGAAGCGATAGATGCCGCGAGCCCCACCACTTCGATTTCTACCTGATTGCGTATGGAACCGATCATGTTATAAATGGCCATGCCATCCGGGAAGGAACCGCCGGGAGAGTTTAGCGTGAGCTTGATTAACTTAGATTTCTTAACCTTGTCGAAGGATTCCTTGAAGTCGCGGGCATTGGAGCCCCAAAAACCAATCTCATCAAAGATACAAAGCTCGGCGCATTCATCCGTTTGATTTTTTATCTCCCACCATTTGCGCCGGCCCGCCTCGGGCGCGATCGTCGCCTTCGAAGAAGGCTCATCCCAAATACGGTGACATATAGCCGCCGCTTGTGACGGATCTCGACCCTTGCTCTCCATGATCCCCACACAGCGACCGATAAACTCGTCCTCCGATTCTCCCGGTTCGGGTGTGCAGTTTTTTATTTCCAAATCCATCTTATTCCTCCACTTTTTTTTCAGGCACTTCTTCCTCTTCAGTCGCCTCTTCCTCCGGCTGCTCCTCGTCGGGTTCCCCCGAAGGTGCGGGCGCCGGCGGTTCCGGCGGATGCAAAATCTGCTCAACCGGCTTCATCGTAGAAGCGCACAGATACACTTGTCCGATTTCTTCATCTTCAATCGGGTTCATGTCCAGGACTTCTTGCCGAATATCATCTGCGTTTACGGCGCCAGTATTTCGCGCCGTCTGGAAAGCGGTCATCATGGATGTCAGATCGCCACGCATTAATTGACGGAGATTAAATTCAGCGAAACATTTTTTTTGTTCGGTCGGTGAAAAAAGTTGCGTATCGATGCATGCCTCCCAACGTTCCGCCCATGGTCTTATGGTTTCTGTTACATACTCGATGCCCAGATGTTCGACGTTGCTAAAGGTGGCATGGCTATAGTCCTTTAGCTTGTATGGCGAGATATTTAGAATCCGGGCGATATCCTGAATCGAAAAAACCTTACTCTCCAAGAATTGCGCATCCACTAGCGGCATGGTGAGCGGGGAAAACTTCATGTCTTCCTCGACTACCATGAATCGACCCGCATTGGATAATCCGCCATATTGCTCTTTGATACTTTCTTTCAGATGTTCATGTGCAGTAGTTGATAAGGTTTTAGGATGAGAAAATACTCCCGATAAATGCGCCCCGTTCCTGATAAACCTGGAAGTAAACTCCTGTTGGGAGAGCCCTAGACCGATGGCTTCTCGGTGAAGGGTAATCAGCGGATATCCCTGGATGCCGTCATAACCGAAGCCGGGGATATGGAATATCTCGTCCATCGTGTACCGGTGCTCCCGGTATTTGAGGTCTCGGAAAATATAGGTCCGGGCGCCGTTCTCCTCGATCTCGATTCGCATCCGCTCCGGGTTTAGTTGCCAAAGACCGATGACACGGTTCCCGCCGTCTCTCTGTTTATAGGAGTAGCAGTTACCCCAAACGATCAGGTGATGTTGGCTGATCTCCTTCCAGGTAAACGCATTCGTGTACGGATTCGCCATCCCCCGCAGCACGTAGTACAGCGGTGCCCCTGAATACAACCGCTTACTGTTCTCCCCCTTGCGCTTGTAAGGGTTCAGGTCGCAGGAAGCGATGGTTTGAGAAATCTGGAAGACACCTGAAAAGAAAGCCGGCAAGCTATTCGCCGTCTCGACCGATACATAAGGTCCACTGATGGAGGTGCCGCCCGCCAGCGAATCCATCCAGTTGTCCAGATCCGTTATCGTCTGAGGTTTCCAGATCCCGGCCGCCCGAAAGACTTTATAGGCGGCGCGAAACCGGGAAAATAATGACACCTTCTCCGTCAATAAATACTCCGTGTATCAAATAAGAAGGCCCGCCCAGGCCGAAACACTGTAGCGGGCCTATAGAAAAAGGGAGGGAGGGTCAGGCTCCCCAATAGGCAAATAAAAAACGGCACGTTTTGGGGTACGTGCCGCAGAACCCAGGGCTAAAAGCTTTTTTCGCTTTGGCTCTTATTTATAAAGCGGATAGGGCCACAAAGACCGCTAAATTATCTCACTTCGATTTTATAAAACAGTTTCGTGTTTTGTCTGTTATTAAAACGGCAACCATCATCGCTCTGAAAAGTGTAAAAATTCTTTTTTACTTCTTCTTTGTTCATTTCGACCAAACAGATAGGACACGATATTCTATAAAATCCATCGCGCTTTACTAATCTTATTTTTTTATCATCGGCTCCGTATTTGATTTTACAAATAGGGCAAATCCACCCCGGTTCATACCAACCATATATATTTTCTGGTTTCAATCGCAACCATTTATTTTTATATAGATGCAAATATCCATTCTCGATTGTTCTTGCTTCAAATGAAATCATTCCCTCTCCCTGGCATACTCATAGTTGAAACATAAAATATCTCTAATATAAATCTTTGTGTGTTTCTTGGGGGCCCCCGGATTTTTCGTCATAGTAAATAATTCTCTGTTTTTTAGCTCTAACCACACTGCTTATCATCATCAATCTTGTTTTATTTTCTTGCCAGTAAGCACTATAAATAGCCTTATATGCAATATCTTTATAAGCGCTTATACACCAATCGCCATAAGGAATTATGCCAATAGCCAACCATGCATCTTGCACATAATCTTCTTGTATACAATCGTTGTTTGAATGTCTTTTAGCTTGCAAAATAATGTAATTTCTTAATTCCTGATTATTCCACAAATCCATAAATTCTTTGCAATCCAATTTTAGCTCCTACTTATCTTTGGCGCTTCCCGGCATAAGCGCATCCCTCGGCAAAACGAATATTGTGATAATAGTTTTTCTTAAGGCCAACAAATAGAGAATCGCAACAAAGATATATGGAAACTATATTATCAAAGAAATCCTCGCCCAAACGTGCCCACAAAGCATCTAAATATATCCTTTTTAGTTCTCTATCAATCGCACCATTAATTTTAATATTGAGCGGTTTGGCTAAATAAAATGACCACCATGTGTTATTTAAAAATATTTGCCTTTCGGGTATATATGCAAATGTCCAAAAGCCATCACCAAGAGAATTAATTTGCTTAACTAAAATCAAACATAATCTTTCTATCGTTCTCTCACCATTAAATAATTCATTATCAAGAGTTAAAATCGTAAATCTTTTTTGATTGTTTGCTCCATACTGCGATTGCCAATAAGTTATCCATTTACCAAGTTCGCACTTAACTACTTTATCCAACGTTCCCCTCCCAGGGTTTTAGTTTATATTTTAGGCGGGCGCTGCCATTATTTTTTCAAGCGCCCGCTTGATTTGTAAAAATTCTTTTTTCTTTCTCGTATCGGGATTAACTTTATGATTTAGGTAAGCCTCGATACACCCATACCGTGATTTCATTTGTTCCTCCTATCAAAGTCTCATTATCCTCTTCATTTATCTGGAATTAAATGTGGAGTTTCGTAGAAATTTCCGATTATCGTTACATCGCCCCAATCTAAATCAGAATTACATCCTATAAGTCCATCTAAAAAGTATCCTAAATAAGGATAATCTTTGTGGTCATCGTACATATCATGACTGATTATCCCTTCACCATAGACAACTAGGGCAGGAACAGAATGCTTGGAAGGTGTTCCCTTGACAACGATATCCCCTCCATAAATATCGCGTCCGGTTAAATCGTGCCGGCCAATCCACCACATAATGTCTACTAGAGGTAACCCATAAAATCTGCCGCTAGTATCTTCTATGGTAAATATTTCAAAATTCCTATCTTCATCAGATCCCATACTCAAAACCAATTTATGAATACTAACCCAACGTTTATTGATTAGATCCCATGCCCTACATTTCATTTTCATAACACCACCACTCCTCTCGTTTCATAAATTGATGGCGCCTCATAATTCCTCACCGCCCTATCCAGCGCCATGATTGCCATCATAACTCCATCTATACGTTTACTGGTTTTATTGCGTTCAGGTTTAACCGGATGGATGTTACCATTCAGGTCCGACTTCACCGATGTACAGGATATCATCCAGTCTATAACCGGGTTAAAAGCAAATTCTATCATCTTGTCTAATGTCTTTTTCTCGAAATCTTTTGCGGCCGGCGAAATATGCGCCCACCCCTGCGGGAAGGCGAAAACCTTTTCCTCAAGTCCCGCCTTATGTAGATTGGTTATAAACTGACTGGCATTGTGCGGATCACACCCAAACTCCCGCACATCATATAACTCCATGTCTTTCAATAAGTCAGCCTGTATGTAGTCATAGTCAATCGTCGCGCCTTCCGTGGCTACAACAAATCCCTGTTCAATCCACAGGTCATAAGGTACCCGATCGCGCCTCACTCGTTCTTCGAGATCTGCCGAAGGAATATAAAACCGCCATAGCAGACGATATTTATTCCACTTCGCGCAAGGAGGAAAAGCGAGACAATACCCGGAGATATCCAAAGTAGTAGAGAGGTCGCCCCCCGCGTAGCAGACCGCGCCCGCCAGATCCGCCACGGGGAAGTTATTTTCACATGCTTTCCATTTGTCTTCTTTGATCCATATTTCTTCTGCTTGAGTCCAAATGTTCAGATGTTTGGTTTTAAATCGATTCCATTCGCGGGGGATATCTTTCGCCTTGATATATTGCTTTTGCAGTTCTTCTATTTCGAAAGTAACGCCAAGACTAGGATTCGCTTTTATCCAGGTTTTTTCATCATGCGGATCATCGCCCTTGTCCAGAGTGTAGACAATCGCAAAATAGGATTCGTTTATAAAACGACCGGCCAAAATTTGTTGTGCATATTCCTCTTCTATTCGACAGGGTACTCCGGGATCAAACCCCGCCGTGGTAACAATCAATACAAGAGGCTGGGGCCGCGCAATTGTTCCCTTCTGTAAAATGTCATAGACTTCATTTGTTTTGTGAGCGTGATATTCATCAATAATTGCGCCATGTACATGACGGCCATCAAGTGGATCGGCATCGGAAGATACGGCCTCAAAGGAGCTAAATGTCTCGTCATCGATCAGAATGTCTTTATATGGCTGAATATATTTTCTTAGCTCAATGTTTTTTAGGACCATGGCCCGCGCAATTTTCCAAACTATTTTTGCTTGATCTTTTGTGGCGGCAGCGCTGTATACCTCAGCCCCCGCCTCTCCATCAAAGCGAAAGAGGAATATGCCCAATCCGGCGGCCACTGTCGATTTGGCAGATTTTTTCGCGGTCGAAATATAGGCTATGTTATATTTGCGATATCCCTCTTCTTCCCCCTCGGGGATAGGCCATTTTCGCCAACCAAATAGACTCCATAAGATAAACTGCCATGAGGGTGTTAGCTTTATCTTTTCCTTTCTATTCGCTCGTTCTCCTTTAACATGATAAAGATATGTGTGGAAAAAGTCTATAATCTTTTTAGCTCTTTTCTCACAAAAATAATACGGAAATCCTTCTGTTTTCTGTCGTTTTAAATCGTTTCTATGCCGTTTTACAGCGAGTTTAACCCACTCACAAGTAAGGATTTTACCGTCTAGTACATCATCACAGTACTGTTCAGCGAGATATTCAGACATCTTTTTTATTTAGAAATTTAAAAACTTCTTGGAAAAATGATAGTATTGTCTCAGGGGACCATGACAATGTCTCCTTAAGCTCCCATGCAGCTTGCTTAATGTCTAAATTAAATTCTTTAGAAAAATCTTTTAATACAGTTAATTTCATCTCTATATATTTAACCTCGTCCATGTAATAAATCGTCCTTCGCCTTTTCCTCTTTTGGTTTTTTGCGGCGCTTCCCCTGCACCGGCAGAAGTCCAAATGCCTTATAGAAACTCTGTATGTTCTGCTTGCTAGTACGCATCAGCGCTATCTCTGGTGTCGTTTGGCTATTCTGCCCCGCCAGGTATACGGCCAGCCCGCCTTTATCCTTGATTATTTCTATGCACTGTGATAGATTGGATACGTCCATGCAGTACCCCGCGAGTAGCATAACGTCCACTTCTGTGAGTAGTCCCTGTTCATATAGAATCGTTGACATCCGTTTCCATTCAGCTAGCGCAATCTCATCCAGCCATGCCGGCGGGTCCGGTAAGGAGAGCTCCAAGTCTATCCCCTCCTCCAGCTTCTCCCGGGTCCGGTGCCCGGCATTGCGGTTCAGATCAATTTCTTCTTGCGATT
>Ga0265297_10003447_pt1 | contig 28529 bp, 36 predicted proteins | sample Munlanlwell13791_FD_192502 | JGI IMG/M metagenome (GOLD analysis project Ga0265297, IMG submission 192502) | Leachate microbial communities from a municipal landfill in Southern Ontario, Canada - Leachate well 137-91 | ecosystem: Engineered > Solid waste > Landfill > Unclassified | place...
AGCGTTCACCCTGAGCTAGGATCAAACTCTCAAAAAAGAGTAAGATTATTACTTAGAATAAACTACTATAGATTTAATTCGAAACAACTTTAAAAAACTAATTTAATGTTGCACAATTTTGCCGATTTAAGATGGTTTTCTTAAATCGTGCTCCATATTAAATTGAAAAAAGTTCTGGGTGAGATTACCACCGCGCCGTCTTGTAGGCGTGGCGTAAAAAACACCCGCGAAGACATTTGATTTCTCAAACACCTTCGCGGATATTTTTAAGGGATTAAGTTGTATAAATTAATTTAAGCTTTTTGTTTCTGTAAATTAATTGTTACATTGTCCATCTTATCAGAAAAAAACTTTATGTCAATAGCCTAAAACACTGAAACGAAATATAGGTTAAATTGTTTGTTATTTTTGCTGACTTTTCCAGAAGTCTACTACTTTTTGACGTCGCCTTGAAAGGCTGTCAACTGATATCATTCCAGGGCCTGCAATACATCCCCCATCGCAGTTTAAAATATCCAAAATTTTAAGCTCTGACTTGTGGGGAAAATCTTTTAAAATTTTATCCGCCAAAACAGGGCCAGAAATCACATCATATTCTTCATCTGTGAAGTTTTTTGTAATACCTGATGACTGGGCCAGTCCGCCTGAAATTGGATAAAGCCTAGTCTCCTCGCCCACAATATCAAATTTAGCTTTTAAATCTTTTTTTAAAGCAACATTTTTCTTTGCATGAAAAACTGCTGCCAAATCTTTATAAGTTAAAGCTAAAATATCTAGCTCCGGAAAATCTTCTGAGGCCTCTAGTTTTTTAACCATACAGGGCGAAAAATGCACGGGCTTATAGCCTGGATATTCTTTTTTTATAAGCTTTGCCGTAGCCGACATAGGGGAATCAATCTTTGCCAAATATTGCTCTAAATGGGGATATTTATTTCTTATGAGACGGACTATTGTGGGGCATGGGCTGGTTATAACTCTTCTGCCCGGATGAAGCTTTAACAAGGCATTAAGTTGCTTATTTGTGTCTATGGCCCCTCTGCTTATTTCTGCAACAATTTCAAATCCAAGTCTTTTCAATCTACCCACAATTTCAGGATATTGAAAGTCTATCACAAAACTGGGTGCCAACATTGCAACCAGTTTTTCTTTTTTTTCTAATAAATCAAGAAGTTCCTGAGCTTCCTTAGTTAAATTTTGTGCCATAAAATTTGTATATTAAAAAAGATATTAAACCTCCAGCCAAAGCCGTGGCTAGTTGATTTAGACCCATTGTATGCAAAAATACATCTGGTATAAATGAAAATTTAAAGTAAATGTTGGCTACTAAAAACAACAATGCAAATTTACCTACCGTAGCTAAGACAACAGAAATTACATATCCTTTTTTGCGATTAGATAAAAATGAAAATATCTGTATTAATATATAGTTTGATAGCCAGATAAACGGCAAAAAATAAATCAAAAGCCATGTAAACGATCCAAATATCAACCCTCTTGCCAATACCGCCAAACTTGGAAAAATGACTATCGGTAAAAAATATTTTTTTGGTAAATATGTTGCAGTTAAAAACAATCCCGCATTTACAATTGTGCCCACAAGCCACTGTGGATGACCCATAAAAAACGCCACAAAAAACGAAAAAACAAAAATTGCCCCAAAGGTCGTAATTTGGCTGAAGGTTTTTAATTTAACTGGAATAGTTAAAACTTTTTCTTGTTCCATATTTATATTATATCATAATTACACAAACAAATAAAAACACCCCTCGCAAGAAGGGTGTTTTTTATTGGAGCCAGCTAAGGGATTCGAACCCCCGACCCACGCTTTACAAAAGCGTTGCTCTACCACTGAGCTAAGCTGGCAAAGCCGCCTCTTTATTTTTTGTTTTGGGCGGATTTTCTAATGATGCGAAGCCAACTATCTATTTTATGTTCTATTTTTGATACTATTAATTTTACCGAAAATAAAATTTTATGCAAGATGACATGTTTCTGGAAGATAGAAAATACTTTTGACAGTCTCTTTTCTAAAAATAAGATTGATTTGGGTTTTTGACCGCCAATATTTCCATTAACTGGCAGTTCCATTAACTCCGGAATTTTTCGCCAAGCAATAAACAATATTCCCGCAAGACTGAGCGCAAATATAATGAAAATTATAAGTTGCAACATATCTATGCTATTTCAAACCTGCTAAATCTCTTAACCTCTATGTTTTCGCCCAATTTACCAACAGCGTCTTCAACTAAATTCTTGATTGTTTTTGAATCATCCTTCACCCATGACTGAGAAAGTAAAGAAATTTCGGCTTTATATTTATTAAGTTTTCCTTCTAAAACTTGGGCAACAATTTTTTCGGGCTTACCAGAATCTTTGAGTTGCTCTTGGTAAATCCTTGTTTCACCGTCTATAATTTCTGCGGGTATTTCCTCTTCTTTTAAATACAGTGGCTTCATGGCCGCAATTTGCAGGCAAATTTCATGTGCCAAAGCTTTAAAATCCGGGTTTTTTGCTACAAAGTCTGTCTCACATCTAATATCAAGCATTACGCCTGTTGTGCCACTTTGGTGCACATAGGCTTCAATCAATCCTGCTTTTGTTTCTCTATCGGACTTTTTATAAAGATTTTTTTGGCCCACAATCCTTAGTAATTCTTTTGCTTTCTCTACATCGCCATTTGTCTCCTCAAGAGCTTTTTTTATTTCGGCCAAAGAAATGCCCGTTTCGTCTCGGAGTTTTTTTATTTGGTCTATTGTAACCATAAGAGTTAAATTTAATAATTATCTCTTTGATTCTTTTGCGTTCAAGATGGCTTCGGTGACTTTTTCTGCAATATATCTTACCGAAGAAATTGCATCATCGTTTGCTGGGATAACATAGTCTGCAATGTCTGGATTAACATTTGTATCAGCAATGCCGATAATTTTAATTTTCTTTATCTTTGCTTCCTTAGCGGCTGTGTCGTCTTTTTCTAATCCAAAGATCAAGACAGCATCTGGTAATTTTGACATATTTTTTATGCCTTCAAATTTTGTTTTTAAAATTGAAAGCTCTTTATCAAAATCAGCTCTTTCTTTTTTAGTATATTTCTCTAAGTCACCCGTAACTTTCTGTCTTTCGAGGTTTTTATAGTATTCAACTCTCTTTGAAATGGTTTCAAAATTAGTAAACGTTCCTCCAAGCCACCTTTCTGTAACATATGGCACTCCGCACTCGTCGGCAGCCGATTTTATAACTCCTCTAAGCTGAATTTTTGTGCCAACGAAAATAATCTGTTTGCCGTCGGTAACAAGCTTTGAAATGTAGTTTAAAACCTTCTGTAGCTCCAAAGCGGTTTTATCCAAATCAAAAGTATGAGTATTGTTCTTTATTCCAGAAATATACTGCTTCATTTTTGGATGAAGCTTTGAAACCTTGTGGCCAAGATTTACCCCGGCGTCTTGCATTTCATCAATGCTGATCTTTATTTCTCCTTTTGCCATTTATATTTTGCAACCTGTTATACAATAGCCGGGGGCGCAAGATGCGAACTCAGCTACTACACAAACCCGCTCAAAGGCGAGCTTTAGTTTGCTTTTTAATTTATTTTTTAATTTTTGATTTTTCGCCTCGTACTCTTGTGTCTTTTTTAACTTTTTTAACACTAGTTTTTTTGGCGGCTCTATCTTTAAACTTCTGAACTCTACCCAATGTATCAAGGACTTTTTCCTTTTTAGTATAAAAAGGATGACATGCCGAGCATACTTCGGTTTCTATTATTTCTTTTGTAGAGCCTACGCTAAAAGAGTTTCCACATGCGCAGTGGGCTTTGGCGTTTTTATAATATGTTGGATGGATATCTGTTTTCATTGTAGTAATTGTATACATTTATATATAACCCACTTTTTTGCAAAATGCAAGGGTTTATGCTATTATTTTTATATAAAACAACATGAACGATATAGATTACTCAAAATTTACAGCCGAAGACTGGAAGAAATACGGCCAGCAAATGAAAGAGGGCGAATCCCCTAGTTCATCCGGATCTGGCGAAAAACAGGCTGCCATTATAGAAATTAGAGCAGGTACGGGCGGAGACGAAGCCGGTCTTTTTGCCGCCGATTTATACAGAATGTATTCTAGATATGGCCAAACAAAAGGCTGGAAAGAAAGGGTTTTGGATTCAAATATATCTTCTGTTGGGGGATATAAAGAAATTATTTTTGAATTATCAGGGGCTGGTGTATACGACGAATTACAAAACGAAGGCGGGGTCCACAGAGTGCAAAGAGTTCCGGCGACAGAAAAACAAGGTAGAGTGCACACTTCCACCGCCACCGTGGCCATTTTACTAAAGCCAAAAAAGACCGAAATAAATATTAATCCAAGTGATTTAAGGATAGACACTTATAAATCCTCTGGTGCTGGTGGACAATATGTAAACAAAACAGAATCGGCAATTAGAATTACCCACACTCCATCAGGATTGGTTGTTACGTGTAGCTCCGAAAGAAATCAGATGCAAAATAAAGAAACTGCTTTGAGTCTTTTAGCGGCAAGATTATTGCAAGCAAAAGAAGAGTCTGATTTGTCTAGCTTATCAGCAGAAAGAAGAGAGCAAATTGGCTGGGCCAAAAGAAGTGAAAAAATTCGCACCTATAATTACCCTCAAAACAGAATTACCGACCACAGACTTGAAAAATCCTGGCACAATCTGGAAAAAATAATGGAAGGAGACCTGGAAGATATAGTAAAAGCATTCAATAAAAAACCAGAATAATCAAAAAACCGCCGTAATTGGCGGTTTTTGAATTAAAAAATTTAGAAAATTTTAATTAAAAAATAAGGTTTTCACAATAAGTAGACATTGTGCCATCGTCTATAAAAGTTTGAATACAAGTAGCCCTATTATATACACTATTAGCATATGCAGATGAGCCCCCATAATATTTTGAAGCAGCAGACTTTTCTGCAGTAGCAGTTTGAGCCTTAGCTCCAAGTTCAGCTAAATATAATCCTGAGGCAGTAAATGCATCTTTTATAGCCCATGGATTTGGTATTTTACCTAAAAGGTTTTGAATTTTATCTTCGTATAGCTTCCAGGTTGAAGGTATAAACTGTGCAGGACCCATTGCTCCACCCCAGCCATATGGAGAACCAGATCTGACATCATATATCCAACAAGAAATTGGTGTTGAATAAGGGTCTTTTCCAAGAGATTGTGTAATTTTTAAAAAGGGAGGGATGTCTCTGGTTGGGTGCATTGCCCTTGGATATGCCAATGCTACACCAGTGGATATTTTCTTTCCATTACCCTTGTCGTCAGTTAAAACGCATTGGCCAACGTTTCTGCCAATAGCAGATTCTTGGCTTATAATGGCCAACAAAAATGCGGGCCTAATACCTACCATACCACCTACGCTTTTAGCAATTTCTATTGCTTCACCAAAACTTGGAGCTTGCGTATCGTCGGTGCCGGCCAGAGAGAAAAGCATTGCCTGAATTTTTGATTTTTTAGCTTCTATTTCCTTTTTATCGGCCAATTGTTCCTGATACTGAGCCTCAGTCATACCCAAGTATTTTTCTTGAGTCTTTTTATTTACTTCGTTTTCGGCTTTTTGGGTGCTTTGCAGTGCTATTGTTTTTTGCAACTGACTGACTTCCCCATCCATTTTATTTTTTTGCCCCTGTAAATAGCTTTGCAGGTCTTTCGTGCTGTCTAGCAAGTCACCCACTTTTGAATCTAAATTTTCCAGATAGGTAATATTACTAAAAAAGTCTGACAGGCTACCATTAAGCAAAACAACAAAAGCGGGCGTCTGATCTTGTTCATGAATGGCGCGCAGTATGCTTGCAATTTGCACCTGTGAGCTATTTATATCTTCTGTTGCCTGATTTATAGAGGATTGAGTATCTGTAATTTGCAGGTTAAGGCTTTTTACCTTTACATTACTTTGACTTATCTGAGTATCTAAATTTTGTATCCTCTTTTTAAGGGTGGATATTTCGCCTTGTAATGTGGTTTTTTGAGCCGCAGTTTTTGTTATATCCTCTGAAATCTTAGTTGACTGTTCGTCATAATAATCTGAGCACTGCTGAAGAAGCGCCTTACATGCATCGCTGGTCATACTCTGACAGCCATTTGCAGACTCTGAGATTGTGGCGCATTGAGCTTCTAGGTCAGCTGATGCGAAATTAGTAAAGCCCAAAATTCCGACTACAAGTAATAAAAAACATGATATTTTCTTTATCATGTTTTTATTGTACACTTATTTTCCTTCGTCTTCAATAACCACCTCTTCTTTCTTTTCCTTTTCTACCTTCTCAATATCCTCAACATTTTCTTTAATTTCTGAGGCCAATTCTTCTTCAACATTTTCCTGAGCTGCCACCAAGGCAACGATCTCTTCTGGGTTAGCCGTAGCTTTTACATTATTTGGTAAAATTAAGTCTTTGACTAAAATTCTATCCTCAAATGTTTTAAGACCCTCAAGTGAAACCTTAATTTCATGGGGCAAATCCTGAGGCAATGCCGAAACTTCTATTTCAGACATATTTTTAACCAATGTTCCACCCAAATCCTTAACAGCTGGGGCATCTCCTTCAAATACCAATGGAACCTCTGCCTCTGTTTCTTCTTTAAGATTTGGTTGTAGGAAATCCACATGTATAAAATAATCTTCAACAGGATCTTTTTGAACTTCGTGAACCAAAACTAATCTCTTTTCTTTTTCTCCCTCTACATTAAGCTCAATAAGCGAGCTTTCGCCGGCTTGCTTTAGAACCTTTTTAAATTCTGTGTGATCTAGTTCTATAGAAGCGTTTTTTACGTCTGGTCCATAAACTACAGCCGCAATTTTATTTGCGTCCTGATTTTTTAAATCTCTAATTTTTGCGTTTAGTTTAATCATTTCTTTAAATTACTTCTCAATATATATACACTGAGCTGGACAGGCTTCGGCAGCAGATTCAGCAGAATCTAATTTGTCAGTTTCAAGGGTTTCAATGTGATTTTCTTCAGTTGATCCCTTAATGTGCGACTTGCCGTCGTCAATTAACTCAAAATAATTTGGGCAAATAGCTGCGCATGAACCGCAACCAATGCATTTTTCTCTTTCTAATTTTATTTTTGCCATAATTTTATAAGATAATATTTTTAGCGTAGCGATATTTTTGCCATTTATTAATGTTTTAATATTAATATATTTTTTAAACTTTGTCCATACTGCCGAATAACTTTATCTTTTGTTCAACAATTTTTTCCATTTCAGACATCCCCTGAGGCAAAAACTTATAGGGTACAATTTCACCTGTATCTAATGCCGATTTAATACCTTTTGCGAAAGCAATTCTTGATTCTGTGTTTATGTTTATTTTTATAACTCCATTTGCAACAGCGTCTTTAATATCCTGCTCTGGCGTACCAGATCCTCCATGTAAAACGATGCCCGTGCTCCCCACTAACTGTTTAATTTCTTCTAATACGTTTATTTTTAAATTTGGGTTTTGTCCAGAAGTTTGCACTCCATGAAAATTTCCAATGCCAACTGCCAATAAGTTGACCTTTGTATTATTAACATATTTTTTAGCTTCGCTTGGATTAGTTAAATCTGCGTTATTTACCTTTAATTCTTCATAAATTTTAGACGCATCTGTGCCTAATCTACCAACCTCACCTTCAAGTAAAATATTTTTCCATCCAATATACTTTTTAACCTCTTTAGTGGTTTTAATATTTTCTTCCAATGGTAATTTTGATCCGTCAAAGTGAACCATATCATAGCCCGCATTTATTACCTGCTTTAAATAATCCAAAGACTTGCCGTGGTCTAAATTCAAAAAAATTGGCAAATTATACCTTTTTCTCAAAATGTCTCTCAAGGCTACTGCTTCCTGTAATCCAAAAAATTTGCTTTCACCCTCAGAAGTTCCTAATATCACGGGGCTTTTTAATTCTGAGGCCACTTTAACAACAGCCTTCATTTGCGACAAATCTGAAAAGTTAAATTGCCCTATGGCAAATTTTTCTTTCTGCGCCTTTTGAAAATAATACTTTAAATTTTTCATATTATTTAGGGATGCATAAATTATTTTCTGAGCAAAGTTGTTTTACAACAGGCACGCGTTCAAACTTTGCATTTTTGTCTAAAAGACCTGTTTTAGCCCCCACTTGAGATAAATTACCTTCAGAATTTGCAAGCCCCATTTGGATTGCTTTTTCAATGTCGCCATTATATCTAATAAAATCCGCCAAAAATCCAGAAGCAAAAGAATCCCCAGCCCCCGTTGTGTCCACAATTTTACGGTCTGCATGAGCAATAGCAGAATATAAATATTGGCCGTCGGCTGCCACTACCCCATCGCCCCCCTTTGTCATAACAGCGATGCCTGGGCAAAGCTCGTCAATTTTTTTAAAAATTTCGTTTTCTTTTTCGTAATCAGTCTTTGTTAAGATACTGGCTTCTTCTCGATTTAAAAATAGCAAATCAACTTTTTGTAAAATGTTTTTAAGGGTTTGTTCTGGTAAAGATAATTGTTGCTTTGATGGATTGATTGCCACTTTGATTTTATTTTTTTTAGCAAATTCCACAATTCTTTCCGTTGTGTCGCACAATAACCCGGTCAAAGGCGCCAAATAAATCCATTTTGATTTAATTTTATGCCATTGAATATCATTTTCGGTCAATAGCTCAGCAGCCCCCCTGTAAGCTAAAATCGTCCTATCTTCCCCCTCGTTAAAGATGATCACAGAACAGTTTGTGCGTTTTTCTTTTTTAGTAACCACCATACCAACATCCACACCCATATTTTTTAATTCATCAATCACACCTTTACCCGCAGTATCATCTCCAATAGACCCGCAATAGGCCGTTTTAAGACCTTGTTTTACAAAAGTAACAGCTACATTTGTACCACCACCGCCAGACACAAATTCCAAATCATCAACATCAACCTTTGTGCCTGCCATAAGACAAACGTTTTGCTTATCTACTTTAAATGCCCTTGATTTTATTACTATATCTTGAGTAGCAGAACCAAAACAAATTATATCAAATTTTTTTTCAAACATTTTTTATCGTAACAATTATTTATTGTCCATTTTTTGTTCGGTTTGGGCAATAGCTATTTTAGTTTTTAAGACACTATCTGGATTCAACGACATTGAATCAATACCCTTTTCAACCAGAAATTGAGCAAAGTCAGGAAAATCACTTGGTGCCTGCCCACAAATTCCAATATATTTTTTATTATTTTTACACGCCCTAATTGCTTCTTCAATCAATTCCTTAACAGCCTCATCTTTTTCATTTGAAATACCCGCAATTCCCGAGTTGTCGCGATCTAGTCCTAAAGTTAATTGTGTTAAGTCGTTTGACCCAATAGAAAATCCGTCAAAAATTTCTAAAAACTTTTCAGCCATTATTACGTTGCTTGGGATTTCGCACATGACATAAATTTTGCCCTGCACGCCGTTATCTCGGATAATTTGCAGAACTTTTTCACCCTCGCCAACCGTCCTGCAAAATGGAACCATCGGCACCACATTTGTAAGCCCAAATACTTCGTGCACTTTTTGAATTGCTTTGCATTCCAACACAAAAGCGTCTTTAAACCTTGGATCATAATATCGTGAAGCTCCGCGAAAACCAATCATTGGATTTTCTTCACCTGGCTCATAAAGCTCTCCACCTATGAGAGTTCTATATTGTTTGTTTTAAAATCAGAAAACCTCACAATAACCTTTTTTGGATAAAAAGCCGCTCCGATTCTGCCGATTCCCTCTGCCAACTTATCGATATAAAATTGGGTCTTATCTTGGTATCCCATAGTGGCCGCGTCAACTTTTTTCTTTAAGCTTGCCGGCAACTTTTTATAATTTAATAAAGCGTTCGGGTGAATTTTTATTTCATTGGCTATTATAAACTCCTCTCTTGCCAGACCAACACCATCATTCGGGATAAAACTTAAATTAAAGGCATTGGTTGGCTCGCCAACATTCATCATTATTTTAGTTTTTGTTTCGGGGATATTTGAAATATCTGTCTTTTTAATTTCAAAAGGAACAACCCCATCGTATATTTTACCTTCTTCTCCTTGCGAACAATCAACGGTTACTGGTTTTCCAGATTTTATAACCTTTGTGGCACTTGCGGTTCCCACAATACAGGGGATGCCTAATTCGCGGCTTACAATAGCTGCGTGCGCCGTGCGTCCGCCTTCATCTGTGATAATTGCCGATGCTAACTTCATTGCAGGCACCCAATCTGGGTCGGTCATATCTGTCACCAATACTTCACCTTTCTTAAATTGGCCAATATCTTTAGCGTCCATTATTTTATGCGCTTTTCCAGAACCAATTTTACTGCCAACAGAAAGGCCAGTAATCAAAACTTTTGGATTTTTTTGTTCCAAAACATATTCTTCAAGAACTTTTAAGTTCTTTTTTGACTGCACCGTTTCTGGCCTAGCCTGAACAATATAAAGCTTGCCGTCTTTGCCGTCTTTTGCCCATTCCATATCCATCTCCCTTTTATAGTGCTCTTCCACGATTAAAGCGTATTTTGCCAGTTGTAAAATTTCGTCATCTGTCAACACAAAATTCTCTCTTTCTTTTTTGGTTGTGGTAATATTCTTTGTAAAATCTTTACCCTTTCCATAAACCATTTTAATCAGTTTTGAGCCAACGTGTTTTTCTAAAATTGGTCTAAAATCTTTCTTAAGGGTTGTCTGAAAAACATAATATTGGTCGGGCTCAACACGTCCAAGTACCACATTTTCACCCAAACCATAACTTGCGTTTATCAGCACAACGTCGCCAAATCCGGATTCCGTATCGCAAGAAAACATAACTCCAGAAGATGCCAAGTCGCTTCTGACCATTTTTTGCACACCAGCTGACAAGCCTACTTGCATATGAGAAAAACCCATTTCTTTTCTATATGCAATTGCCCTGTCGGTAAACAGTGAAGCAAAACATTTTTTAACAGCCACTAAAACATTTTTTTCTCCGGAAATATTCAAATATGTTTCTTGTTGGCCCGCAAAACTAGCGCCAGGCAAATCTTCGGCTGTAGCAGAAGATCTTACTGCCACATCCACATTCTCAACCCCATATTCTTTTGATAATTCTTTGTAGGCAGTGATAATTTCTTTTTGCAATTGCTCTGGTAAGGTTGCTGCAATAATCATTTCTCTTATAGTTTTTCCGGCAGTGGCTAAATCTTTTAAATTATGCGTATCTAAACTTGCCATAATTTTCTCAATTTGGCTTTCTAAACCTGTATCTTTCAAAAAATTAAAAAATGCCTGGGCTGTTGTTGCAAATCCGTCTGGCACTGGCACACCCTTTTGTGTTAAATTATTTCGCATTTCTCCTAGCGAAGCATTTTTACCACCAACCAATGGCACGTCCTTAATGCCTAATTCCTTAAACCATAAAACGTTTTTTGAGTTGTTATCCATATTTGTTTACCCCGTTTACGGAGCTATTTAATTTTTAAAATCTTATTAGCAATTGCCAGTTCTTCGTCTGTTTTTATTGCTAAAATTTTTGTTTTCTTTAAGATATCCATTTTTGAAATCGCATTTCTGGTCTTTGGGTTTCCGGCTCCAATCGAACCTGTAAAAATCAACACATCGCACCCGCCCAAAATAGCAAAATAACTGCCAATATATTTTTGAACAGAATAAACAAATACATTAAAAGCAAGTTTTGCCTGATTATCGCCTTTTTTAATCATATCTAAAACATTAAGCATATTACCTTCTCCGCATAAGCCTTTTATACCACTTTCTTTGTTTAGCATTTTCTCGGTACCCTCTATGCCAAATTGTTTTACTAATTCCAACACAATGCCCGCATCCACATTTCCACTTCGCGTCATCATAACAAGGCCTTCAAGCGGGGTGAAACCCATTGAAGTGTCAATTGCTTTGCCATTTCTAATAGCAGTCACACTGGCTCCGCCACCCAAATGCACGGTTATAACTTTTTTAGCCTTTTTAGCAAAGCTTGCCACATATTGATGTGAGGTACCCTGAAAACCATATCTCCTAAATTCTAAATTTTTGGGCAAAGCATAAGAATAAGCAACTTGAGGCATAGTTGAAAAAAATTCTGTATCAAAAACTGCAAATTGCTTCGCCTCTTTAAATATTTTTTGGCATATTTTTATTCCAGCCAGGTTATATGGGTTATGAAGCGGCGCAAAGTGGCTTATTTTTTCCAATTCTTGCAATGCCTCTGGCGTTATTTTTAAAGGTTTTGCAAAATTTGGGCCACCATGTACAACTCTATGCCCAATTAAATCAATTTCCTCTGTTATTTTACCTAATTCTGACATCAAGCCGGCCTCAAACTCAGAAGAATTTAAAACACTCCTATTGCCTTGCTGCAAAATTTTTAACTTTTTATCATAAACCTTCCACTTAATTGATTGCGACCCGCAATTTAAAACTAAAATCATAAAATTTCTCCTTCGCCGATTTTATTTATTGCCGCGGCATTGCCTTCATCTGTATCCAGATGAAGACTTAATTCATAGTCATCTTTAACGCGAACAAGAATATTATGAAAAGTTACAGATCTTTCTGCGCCCACTTTAACTGAAATATTATCTCCATCTTTAATACCAAGCTCCACCGCCTGATTTGTCGCACAATGAATATGACGTTTTGCAATAATTAAACCTTCAGCAAGCTCTACGCGACCAACGGGGCCAATAATAACGACTGGACTTGAGTTTTTAATATCACCTGACAGCCTAACAGGTGGAATTACTCCAGAACCAATAGCATCAGTAAGACTAATTTCAACCTGTGTTTGCTGGCGAGTCGGACCGGCCACCCTTACATTTTCAAATCTTTTTGACCCAAATTCAATAATCACTGTTTCTTCTGAAGCAAATTCATTGCGTTGAGATAATTGTTTTAATATTTTCAATTCGTATCCCAAGCCAAACAATTTTTCTAAATCTTCTTTTGATAAATGACAATGCCTGGCCGAAATTTCAACTGGTATTTTTTTGTCCATAATATGCTTTAAATTAGTTTATTATACCAGAAACAAAAGATGTGCAACACTATTGACAAGATAATATTATTGTGATATAATTAAACTATATAGAGTAAGAGAAGCGGAGCGTTTCCGCATGGCTCTATAAGCACCTTTCAAGGAGTAATGTGATGTCTAATTTCAGGAGATGGGCCCAGCGTGCTTCAGTGGTAATTCTTGTGGTCTTTGTGCTTGCCTGGTGGTTCTGGCCCCGCGCCAACAACAACCAGCCACAGCCTGCTGTGCCAGTTAACCCTGTCCCAGCAACCCCAGACCCACAACCCAACGCGCAACCAGCCCCTGTCCCAGACCAACAATCTGCGCCCAAGCCCACGGCTACCAATCCGACGCAACAGCCCGCGTCTAAACCAGCAACGCCGATTTCCGACCAAGAGCTTATCGCTCTACTGTCGGATAACGACGCCAACCTGGCCATGGATGCAGCCTTGCGACTTGTCCAGCGACCCTCGGCGATTGAGAGTTTGGTTACGGCTTATCAAAGCCAAGACCAAAACCTCAAAACCCGAAGCCTCTGGATTATCAAACGGCTTGGAGAGCCCGCCCGCCTGTATCTGGTGGATATTATTGCTAACCCCAATAACTTTCACCCCAAGACAGTGCGAGTAGCCAAAGAGCTTCTTGGCAGCATTGAAAACGCTGTTCAACCCGCTCCCAGGCCATCGGCCCCTGTCGCTGAGGCACCCGCGCAGCAACCTGCGCCCGTTACCCCGCCGGCAGCACAGCCTCCGGCGCCTCAGCCGGAAGCAAAGCCTAATACCGAGAAGGAGACCAACGATCTTACCAAAGTTCAAGAAGAACTAAGGGTAAAGAAACGTGAGCTCACCAGGCTAAAGGCCAGGTATCAACATCAAGGTCGCATGCCAGCCGTATACCGTAGCCCAACGCTCGCCAAGGAAATCTCTAAGCTTGAAGATGATATCAAAAAGCTTGAAGACATTTTGGCAAAGCCGGTTAAGTAAACGGCCAACAAACGACATCCATAACTCAAAAGCCGAGTAGGATTTTCTCAAAAGAGAATCTCCCGCTCGGCTTTCTTTTTTTTATTTAAAGCTTTGTAGCTACAAACTGGGCAAACTCAGCCAGCCTGCAACTATACCCCCATTCGTTATCATACCATCCCAGCACTTTTACCATATTTTCTTTTACCATAGTTTCTTCTGCATCAAAAATTGCAGAATAACTATCACCCTTAAAATCCATTGAAACTAGTGGCGTCTCTTCAACTCTTAAAATTCCCTTAAAACTTTCTGTTGAGGCAGCTTTTTTAAATGCTTCGTTTACTTCTTCTTTTGTTGTTGGTCTTTTTACTTCAACAATTAAATCTAATGCCGACACAACGGGCGTTGGCACGCGAAGAGCTATGCCATCAAGTTTACCATCTAAATCAGGAATCATTTTACCTATCGCTTTTGCCGCCCCTGTTGATGTTGGAATAATATTTAATGCAGCGGCCCTTGCTCTGCGCAAATCTTTGTGGGGCAAGTCAAGAATTCTTTGATCATTTGTGTAGCTATGCACAGTTGTCATAAAGCCTTTCACAATACCAAATTCATCATTTAACACCTTTGCAATCGGAGCCAAGCAATTTGTGGTGCAAGACCCCATATCCATAACATTGTTTTTTAAAGGATCGTATTTATCAGCATTTACACCAAGCACAAATCCTGGCAAGTCTTTACCTGGAGCAGAGACTATAACTTTTTTAGCACCCGCTGTTATGTGTTTTGAGGCATCGGCTTCGTTAGTAAAAAATCCCGTGCATTCCAATACAATATCAACCCCCAAATCTTTCCATGGCAATTTTTCTGGTTCTTTTTGGGCAAAAACTTTTGCTGTTATCTTACCATTATAATTGCCATAGTTTGAATCGTGACACAATAAATGTTCCAATGTTTTTTGGTCGGTCAAATCATTTATTGCTACGACTTCCAAATCCTTATGGACCTCCTGTATTCTTCTATAAACTTGTCGGCCTATTCGGCCAAAGCCATTAATGGCAACTTTTATTGGCATAAATTAAGAATTGTTAATGTTTAAAAGTTGATCAATTTTTTGCTTATCAAAGCCTGTAATAACCTGTCCATCTATATCTACAACGGGCACCCCCATTTGACCTGATATTTTTATCATTTCTTGAAGCCTGCTTTCATCTTTTGATACATCTATATCTTCAAATTCTTTGCCGTTTTTTTGTAAATACCCTTTTAGTGTTTTGCAATAGACGCAGGTGGGAGTTGAGTAAACTTTTACAGATACCATATTAGTTGCAGTTTGCGGTTGACGAGGTTGTTCCTGTACCTTCGTAGCTTTCTGTAAAAGAACTTGCTGCCGATGTTGTTTTAAGGGTTTTTGAGCAAAATGCTGGTTGATTGTTTGATGCACAACAGACTATTTCTTTAATAGCGTCTGCTGATCTCCCCCCAAATCCAGATTCGTCAATATCTGCATCGGCCAACATTAATGTTGGAGACCCTTGAACTGAATATTGTGTTCCTAAATTAAAATCTTCTGATGCATATGCCACTCCTCTACTACTATCAGACATACAGGCCGAAACGGCTCCTGTGTCTACTCCCGATGATGTTAAGCAGCTTGCCGATGCGCCTGCTTTCATATAGCAAGAAACATATTTCCAATATTTTGCAGACTGCTCTTCTCTAATACAAATTTGCCTAAGATTTTCTGTGGCTTCCTCTTCTCCATGCATTGAGGTGATTGTGCTTCCTGAAGCTGACCCAATATATCTTACCTTTACATAATTTGCCAATTCGGGAACCTCCAAAACAGCCTGGGCGATTGCCCTCTGAATCTGAAGTCCATATGGGCACTGAGAAACAACATATACGTCAAGCTCTGGATTATCTGTTTTGGTTAATCCTTCGCAAGTAGAAACCGATGTTGTAGAAACCTGGTCTGTGGGTGTTTCAGAGCCATCTGTTGGTGTCATTTCAATTGCCGATGGGAATAAATATTTTCCATCTGAGGAAATAAATGACTCATATTCTGTCCCGCCTATATCTATCTTTATTTTTATAACTCCACTTGTTCTTTCGTAGCTTTTTAATGTAACCGTGCTATTTGCCAATGCATTATTGTTGATATAATCAACTGCGCTTTGGGCAATTTTTGAATCTCCAACTGACCAAAATCTTAGTGCGGAAAAATTTATACCAGAACCTGCCTGGGGATTTGTCATAAAATAATAACCTAACGACGCCACTACAACAAGGGCGATAACAACGGTGGCAATAGCCGTATTTCTATTTTCTTTTCTAAAATAGTGTTTAAGGGCTTTCTTGGCGTTGTCTATAAAACTTTTTGCCATAATCTTTTTTTTAATTATTTTTTAATTGTATATGTATTATATATTTTTGTAATTGGTTCCGTCAAATTCGTATCTTATCAATCCGCCAAATTTTATTTCATACTCTATAATTTTTTCGTCTGCAATATTTTCTACGTGCTTTACAATTGACCTCAACGAATTACCACTAGACACAACTAAGACATTTTTTCCTTCTTTTAATTTTGGCTCAATAAATTCTTTAAAAAATGGAATTGTTCTTTCAAATGTGTCTTTTAATGATTCACCCTCTGGTGGCTGTATGTCCCAGCTCCTTCGCCAAAGCTTAATCTGATCTTCGCCATATGTCTTTTTACTCTCTTCCTTATTTAAACCTTGCAATTTACCATAATATCTTTCATTTATTTTATCTGAGACATAAGCAGGAATACATGTTCCATTGCCCCCATCAAAATGTCCCCACTCTTGCCGTTTCCCTCCATCTAAGTGCATAAATAATGGTTTCAACCCCAATCTTTTTAGAATTTCCAGTGTGGTTTGCTGATTCCTGGATAATGGCGAAGTAAAAACAATATCAAATGTTTCCCCTTGCAATAACTTGGCAGCATCGTCTGCCATTGCCAAACCCTCATCGGACAATGGGTTGTCCACCCATCCCGCATATCTGTCTTCCAGATTCCATTGCGATTTTAAATGTCGTTGTAAAAATAATTTACTCATAAAATGTTTTAAAAGCGAGGCAATAGGTTTGAAAGTGGCTTCGCAGCCCTGGCGGCTGGTCGCCGCTATGCGGCGCGCCAGGTGCGAGGACCTGAGCGAGCTTTGCGCTGGCAAAGCGAGCGTACACTTTCAAAGCTGTTGCCGAGTGTAATAATAATCACCCCGAGCGCCTCTTTTATTTCAGTTCGTTTTCTATCTCCACTACTCTTTGGTATTTTACCATTCTTTCTTCTTTGGCAGGAGACCCTGATTTTAGCCAATTCGCCCCTGTTCCAACAGCCAAGTCGGCAATAAAATTGTCCAATGTTTCTCCAGACCTATGCGACACAATTACTTTCCAACCAAAGGATTTTGTCATATTTATTGCCTCTATTGTTTCCGATACCGAGCCAATTTGATTTAGTTTTATTAAAACTGCGTTTATGGCCTTTTTACCATGAGCATCTTTTATTCTTTTTATATTTGTAGTCGTAAGGTCGTCGCCCACAATTGTTATTTTATCACCCATTTGACTTACAAAATCTTCAAAAGCCTGCCAGTCATCCTCTGAAAATGGATCTTCAATGGAAATTATGCCAAATCTTGCAACTAAATCTTTATAAAATTCTAAAAGTTCAGACCTTGTTAATTCCCTGCCCTCTAAAGCATATTTGCCGTCTTTATAAAATTCTGAAGCTGCGCAATCTAACGCAAATTTAACTTCATCTTCGTACCCCTCTGTTACGTTTTTTAATAAAAACAATGCTTGTTCGGCTTTTGAAATAGGAGGAGCAAATCCCCCTTCATCACCCAATCCCAGGTGTTCATCCCCAAAATTAGCTCTCACAGCCTCTTTTAGTTTTCCAAAAATTTCATTTCCTAAAATTAAGTTTTCCTGCATTGTAGATTTTTGAGGAACAACCATAAATTCCTGAATTTCCAAATCATTTTTGGCATGAGCTCCGCCGTTTATAATATTAAACATTGGCAATGGCGAAAATAATTTTTCATTATTACCGGCCAGCTGGGCAATGTGTTTATATAAAGGCATTTTATGAGCAGCAGCACCCGCTCTTGCAACAGCCATAGAAACTCCTAAAATTGCATTTGCTCCGAGCTTTGATTTGTTTTCGGTTCCGTCCAATTCCAACATTAAGTTATCAATATCCTTTTGATTTATTACGGATTGACCCTTTAATTTTGGCGCAATAATTTCGTTTACGTTATTTATTGCGGTTTGAACTCCTTTACCATCAGCATCACGCAATTCCAAGGCCTCGTTTGACCCTGTTGATGCTCCGGATGGGACAGACGCCACAAAAACTCCGTCTTCTGTCTCAACCTCAACCTGCACTGTTGGCTTATTTCTTGAATCTTTTGCTTCTACTGCTATTATGTTTTTTATCTTACTCATTTGTTTATTGATTTTTAATTTCAATTGATATTCCTTCGTCGTCTGAATTTTTCCAAAGATTTTGGCAATCAGACCAATTAATTTCGGAGACTCCGTTTGGACCATATGACATTACCTGGGTGCAAATCTTACCTTTTTCATCTTTCCAATTCGCATCAAAATAATAAGGATTTTTCCAAGGGTCTAATTCTAATAAGTTACCACCTCCAATAATTCCTTCTGATACTAATGTACCAGAAAGATTTTTCCAACTGCCATACCCATCACAATCCTCACTAAGGCAACAATCGCATTTTATTCCATCGCAAGTTTTTGGATCAGGATAACATCCGTGTTTGGATTTGTAAGCCTGAAAGGCTTGTGCTATTTGCCTCAGCTCTGATTGCGTGGCAGATTCTCTGGCCTTTCCTATATAAATATAAAGATACGCTATCAGAATGACATTTAAGACCGCAATAACAACCACAACTATTAATAACTCCATAAGAGAAACTGCTCTCCTGGCCTTATTTTGGTATTGTTCAACGGGCATTTTGAATGATAATAAATATTATATTTCTACTTGCCTGATTTCCTAAGATAATCATAGGCAGCTAAGGCCGTCTTACACCCCTCGCCTGTGGCTGTAACAATTTGCTTATAGGGGCCTGCGTTATTGTCTCCAGCAGCAAATAGTCCGGGAGTTTTTGTCATAAAGGTTTCATTATCTGAAATAATTTCATCCCTTTTACTAAAGTCGACGAGCCCCTTCACTAATGCTGTCGCAGGCTGTGTGCCAATTTCTATAAACACCCCCTGAACTTCCAACGTTTTTATTTCTTTCGTTTTTTGATCTTCGTATGCAATAGCGGAAACCATTTGTTGACCCCTTATTTCCGTTGTTTTAGCATTATATATAACTTCTATCTTATCCGATTTTTCAATTTCTGTTTTATTTTCTTGGTCCGCCTTTAATTCTGATCCGAATTCCAAAACATAAATTTTAGTTGCATAATTTTGCATAAACAGAGCAGCTTCAAGCCCACAATTTCCACCGCCTATTATGGCAACCACCTTATTTTTAAACACAGGCCCATCACAGGTAACGCAATAGCTCACACCCTTGCCAATATATTCCTTTTCTCCTGCCACTTCTAACGGCCTTGGGTCGGCTCCTGTGGCGACAATAACCGATTTTGCCTGTATTTTTTCGGTCTCTGTGGTTGTAATTGTAAAAATATCTCCCTCTTTTTCAATTTTTTCAGCTTCTGCCATTTTAATTTCTACAAATTCTTGAGCTTTTAAGTGGTCTACAAATTTTTCTATAAGCTCGGAACCAGAAATTCTTGGAAAGCCTGGGTAATTGCAAACCTCGGTAGCTTTTTCTGTCATCTGCCCACCGAATTCTTTGGCTATCAGTAAAGTTTTCATTCTTTGCCTGCCAGCGTAAATGCCAGCCGTAATGCCTGCCGGCCCACCCCCAACAATAATTAAGTCGTAAATCATTTATTTTATTGTTTTAATATAATTTCTAAGTTCGTGGCCAAATCTTGGGTCCTTTAACCCTAAATACATAAAAGATTTTAACCATTTTAATTTATCTCCGCATTCAAGCCACTCACCTTTTACTTCATACCCATAAATTGTTTTTCCCTCACTAAGCATTTTATCAAAAACTTCTGCTAAAATTATTTCTCCTTTTGAAGAAGGGGTTGCCTTCTTGAGATAAGAAAAAACGTCTGGCGTCAAAATATATTTTCCCACTATCACTAGATTAGATGGAATTTCTTCTGGTTTAGGTTTTTCAATAATCTTTTTAATTTTGTAAAGGTTATGTGCTATCTTTTCTACAGCAACGCTCCCATAGGCCCCGACTCTTTCCCTTGGCACGCTTTTTAGGGCTACCACTGGGGCATTACAAGTTTTAAAAATATTTATAAGCTGGTAAATTGCGGGTTGCTCTCCGTCTATTATATCATCGCCAAAAGAAACTGCCACCGGTTCTTTTTTTATTTTTTTGGATGCCTGCAAAAGTGCGTGCCCGTCACCAAGAGGATCCTTTTGCGATACAAAGCTAAAATTAATTCCCTCAAATATAGATTCAAATTCTTTAAATTCCTTTAATATGTCTTGTTTATTTCTTTTTGTTAAAAATTTTTCAATATCTGGCGACTTTTCAAAGTAATCCAAAATCATTTTTTGTTTTGGATTTACCACAAAAACAACCTCCTCTATTCCTGATTTTTTAATTTCGTCAATTATATATTGAACAATAGGCTTATCTACTAACGGAAAAAATTCTTTTGAGATGGTTTTTGATAATGGCAAAAATCGCGTGCCAAGGCCCGCTATTGGAATAATTGCCTTTTTAACTTCTAATGATTCGTTTGCCATATAAATTATGATTTATACTTAACTCTTCTTAAAAATGCTGGGATTTCCCATTCTCTTTCCTGATCATGGCGCTTTTTTTCTTCATCTTCCTGAGCTTTTTTGATATCTAATCCATTTCTTCTCACGTTTCTCTTACTTATATCTGTCGCCAGGGCAAGATCCATATCTTCTATTTCTATTTTATTTTGCAATGCCTCAGATGGCTCCATCTGAACAGGCTCTGGAAAATTTAAAGGAACACCCTCTTTTTCTTTTTTAGGCTTCTTGGGCTTTATAATAGACGGCTTATGATTTTTTTTGTTTTGTTTTTTTGGCGCAGTTTTCGGCTCGATATTTTTTGTATCAGGCTGAGTTTTTTCTGATATAATTTCTTTTGCCCCATCTACTCCAGCTCCTGTCATTAAAATAGTTGTTTTGATCTTCCCCTTTAACTTTGGATTTTTTGAAATTCCGAAAATAATCTTAGCTTTTGGATTTAACTCTGAAATATGCCTACTTATTTTTTCAACTTCAAACATTGATAAATTTTCGGAACCAGCAATATTAAACAAAATGTTATCTGCAGTAAATCCATGTGCCTGTAAAAGCGGATTAATAAATGCTTTTTCGCAGGTTTTTTCAGCTCTATCTTTTCCAAATTCCTCAACGGTATTTAAAAATGCCTGGTTTCCCTTGCCACGTAAAATAGCTTTTAGGTCAGCAAAATCTATATTAATTATTCCTGGGTTATAAATCAAATCAATAAGACTTTCTAAAGAACCTGTAAGATTTTTATTGACCATTGAAAAGGCCTCGGTTATGGGCGTGTTCTCATCTATCACCTTAAATATTTTTTCATTTGGTATCACCAAAGACACATTCAAGGACTGCCTTAAAATCTTTAATGCATTTAGGGCAATTCTGCTTTTGTTTTTGCCTTCAAATTTAAATGGTAAAGTAAAAATTCCAAGTGTTATACCATTAAATTCTTTTGCGGCATCAATAAAAATTTGGGTAGCCCCAGAACCCAACCCTCCACCTAAACAAGCAATAAATATCACAATATCTTGACCGACAAATACTTCTTTAAATTTCTCTTTAACTTGGCTGGCGGCATTTTCTGCTAATTCCACATTTACGCCCGTACCCAGACCATGAGTTAACTCCTCGCCAAACCAAAAATGTTTTATGCCATTCCTTTTTTTTAACGCCCTTATATCTGTATCTGCAATCAAAAAAGTAGCCTTTTCTAAAGATTTTCCAATTTCAGAGACAATACTACCACCCCCACCACCAATTCCAATAACCTTTATTTTTGCCTTAAATAAAGCCTCTGGCGAAAAAACAAAGTTTTGCTTTGGCGGAGTTTTTTGAGTCTCTGCAACTTCAACCTTGTTTTCAACTTTTTCAGGAGTTATTTTTTTTGCAATCTTTTTTTGGGCGGCCGTTTTCTTTACGGGCTTTTTTACCAAAACTTTTTTGGGTTTATTTTTTTTAACTGCCATTATAATAAGTTTACTCTGTAAAATATTAAAATCAATATTGACTTAACAAAAATCTGTGACAATCTTGTTATTTTATAAATAATAAAATAACAAGATTGTTCATTTTAGAAAAAATAAAATATCTTGTCAAAAAAAACGGGCCAAACCACGATTTCGCAAAAGCGAATGCAGTTTGACCCTTTTCGATGGGCGGTTCATTATGCGGATGGCTGATCAACAGCAACAAGAGGAATAACCTTAACTCCAAAGAAGCTCACTGAAAGTTGAGGGTGTCGAGCATAAACCTTGCCCTTAATTTGAGCAAGATCTTGCTCAGGCAGGTCTTCACGGACAAAGACCATACGCGGGATACACCCTTGCAACTTGTTGTCCAAGTCGCCTAGGCCCGTGATGAGGTGGATTTTGACCTCAAATCCACAACCAATGCTCCACTTGCGTTGCTTCTCGTAAAAGTTCTCCAGAAGCTTTCTCCTCTCATCCTTGGACGAACCAATAATGAACACACTAAACGGCCCAGAATGCCTCCTACACATTTTTGGCGCCTTTGTTAAAAAGAACTGACGGGGGGATAAAACAGTTCACTGGATATTCTTATACAACAAAAAAGCCCAATTTTCAATGATTGAGCCTTATTAAATTACCTCCACTATTTTATTTCTTGATGAGTATCCCGAGACGATTTTTACCCGCGAAGATGCCACTTTAAAATAAACCGCCAAGGCATTTCTTATAGCTTCATTTGCTTTTCCCTTTTCCGGTCTTTCTTTTACCGAAACTACAAAATTATTTTCATCAATTTTTTCAACTTTTTCTTCTCTGGCGTTTGGTTTTGCCTTAACGCTTATTTTCATAACAGTTTTAAACTTCTATTTTATTTCCCTCTCCGATTGTTATTATGCTTTTTCCCTGCGACAAAACAGCCTGATTGTCGGTCAAAAATTTTATCTTCCTTCTTCTCCACTTAAACCAGACTTTTTTCTTAATTAAGGTGTCCTGTTCTGGAGTATAATGGGGGAAAATTTCAAATGGCACCAAATTAAGCCCTTTATAACCTCTTAGGTTTACTTCATTTTCCTGACCTAACCATTCGGCAATTCTTATTGATTTTCCTGCCACCATACTGCCCGAACCAACACCCAAATAAACCTTTCCCAGCTTTAATAACTCGCGCATTATCTTTTCAAAGTTACACTTTCGCATTGCCCTTAAAAGCATAAAGGCGTTCCCATCTTCCACAAAAACTATGTCGCGAAGCTGTATCATTTCCCTGACCTGTTTTTCCGTTTTGCCTTCAATATCAATTTCAAGCACATTAAAACCCATATCACGCATCACCATATAATCATTTTTTAAATATTCTACCTTCTCACCAGTTTTGCCTGCGGTAACAATAAAAGCAACTGTTATATTGTAGGCGGGCTTTTGCAAAAGCTTTGAAATTTCAGATTTCATTAACATTCCGCCCGATGTTAGCAAGATTGTCTTTGCCTCCGCTTGTTTTATTTTAAGCTGTATTAGTCCGACTATATAATTTATTATCGCAATTAGTAACAATATAATTCCAACAACAATAACAATTGCAATCATTAATGGAGAAAACACCAATTGCCAAATATTAGTTTGAAAAAAATCCATCTTTAGCTTGGGCAGTTTCCAATACAAAGAAAGCAATCCCATCGGCTCCCACATTTTTGTCTTACCGGAAGCCAAAACATATCTGCCAATGTTATCAAGTGAAGAAATTTCTATTCTGTATTTACCCGCCGGAAATTTTTTATCTAGCTCGGGGCCTTTCATATAATATTCCCTGCTAAAAGATTCGTAATACTCTTTCCATTCTGCTGTAGGACCATAAAGCAAACTTAACTGCTCCTCTGTGTCATCTGCTTTTTGCAAATAAACGGCAATCGAATATCTTGCCGCTCCATTCACTAATTCTGGCGTCAAAACATTCAAATACAAGTCAAATTCACTATCCTTATCAATAGTATAGCTTCTGGGTTCGCCTTTTAACTCATCATAAAAAGCTTGAGACGTATCGGTGCTTAAAATAGAAATATCGCCCGCCTGTTGCCAAACAAGATTAGGCTGGAATATAAAATTTGCCGAGCTGGCCGTCAGCAATGTTAATCCGTAAACAATTATACCCCAAAGGGCTGATTTTATGATTTCAATTATCTGGGTTTGCATTATTTACCCTTCTTGCTTTTATTTTTATTTCTTACGTTCGTGTGCTCTAACCTTGTAGCATTGCCCCAAAATCTATTTGATGCCTTACTTTCATCCGTTTTTTTTGTAGCTTTTTTGCGCTTTGAAACTTCTTTTGAATTATAATCCTTTGCATTACTTGGAATAAATACCATAATTTTTAATTAATTATTATTATTCTCGTCAGAAACCTTTACTTTTATGATATTTTTTGCATTTTCGGCCTGAAAATTAGAACTGTTTATGGTTATTAAAATGAGTGCCATAAAAACTAATACTAGAGATATAACTGCTATTGTTAAAACTTTTTTGTCTGTTTTAGAAAACATAATTTTAATTTAGCTTTATACATATATTTTACCCCATAGCTTTTTATATTGCAAAACAAAACAGGGTATTATCCCTGTTTTGTTTCTAAAGCTTTGGTGGGCCCGGAAGGAATGCGCCACTCGACCTCTGTCTTACAAAGCTTTCTCGTCTATCTTTCTATCTGTGCGCTTTTAGTGAAAATAGTGGGCGATAAAGGAATCGGACCTTTGACCTCTGTCTTATCAGGACAGCGTTCTACCACTGAACTAATCGCCCACTATTTTCGCTAACCAGTTCAGCGTTCTACCACTGAACTACGGGCCCATTTATAAATAGATTTTAACAAAAAAAATCAAAATGGTCAATTATAAAATATAAAAAATGAGGACCATTGCAAGCAATGGTCCATAATACGTGTGGTTCGGGGGGCGAGAAAAGGGGGTGAAGTGATGGGTATGATAAGAAAGGGGGATGAAGAATGAAGGGGTATTCGCCGAGCGAACATAGAATGAAAAAGAACAAAATGGGACAATTGACAGCGGAGGCTGACGGAAAAAAGCGGCGGAATTGATTGCAACCGACGGGGTTGCTGGCGATAAGGAGAATTTGGGAAACATCCCTGTCAGGTTGCGGGTCGCAAACCTTTGCGAGCCGTAATGCAGCTGCTATGTTAACTCCTTCGCCGGAATCGGGCGTGTGGCGCGATTGCGCCATTTTTCGTGCCCGCTGTGCCGCGAACTGCGCTCCTCAGAAGCACCGTGCTTCCACCTCTTAAGTTACCAACTTACTGGCCTCAGGGTTACCTGGGGCTCGATCGCGAGGATGAGATGCGCTGCCAATTGTCCACGAAACTACCAAGCTAATGAAAGCCGTGCAATTTCGTGAACAATTAATTATTTTTAAATGTCCTTCAATTTCAATATAGCAACCCCAAAAAAAATGTCAATAGCAAAAACAATAATTTAACCCTACGCAGATTCTATAAAAGAAATTTGCTTTATTAAAGAGTCATATTCTTCTGTTGTAAGATGCCAATTTCCCGGAGTTAAAGGATTATCTAGGTCGTCAATAACAATGTAAATTATAAACGCCACAAGCGAAAGGCTTACAGTAAATGTGTAGTCTAGCCACACGTCCCTTATACCAATAAACAATGAGAGAATAATAACTAAAAAAGTGCAAAATTTTAGAGTACTTTTTAAAGATTGTGGCACATGATGAGAGCCATATCTAAGCCTATTGCTTCTGGCTTCTAAAATTTTTGAAAAAAATGAAAATGTGGTTGTCATCCGAGCAGGATCTTTTTCAGATAATTCAAACATAACTTCTTGAAGACTAGAAAAAGATTTTTCTATTTTTTTAGATTTTTCCCCTCTAATAAAATCTTTTGAGTAAAATTCATATTAGCTTGAAAATAATTTTTTGATATTTTGCCAAAATGTTTCCACTGGCGCCGTTTTTTTTAACTTTTTTATTGCGTCAATATGCTTTATTGCCTCTTTGTATCCTTCATCCGCAATTTCTCGCCACTTGGCAATATCCCCCATATAATAACCACTAAGGTTTGGCTCAATTAAAATATGCGCACTACCTGATATGGGTTGTGTTGATATTTTATGATTTATCATATCAAAAGAATTAGATAAAACGCCCATAATATTTTCCGGGCGAGAATATTTACGATATTTTAATAAATTAACTCCTGCTATAACATCAGCACCCATGCCTTTTAATGGTGATACAGGAACATTTTCAACAATCCCTCCATCAACCAACATCATTCCCTGTATCTGGACTGGCGCGAATAATCCTGGCAAACACGAGCTTGCTAAGACCGTATCAATTACATTACCAGACTTAAAAATAATTTTCGCTCCGCTTTCTATATCAGTTGCTACAATTGCTAATGGTATTTTTGCGTCTGATATGTCTGCTTTTTTTCCAATATGTTTTTCTAAAATTTTTTTAACGGCATCGTTAGTTGCGATGCTAAGCTTTGAAGGATGTATTTTTGCTGCTTTTTTCCAATTTAAATTATTAGCTTCATCTTCAATGTCTTTAAATGAAACTCCGAAAGCATATAAAGATCCTATAATGGCGCCCGCGCTGGTTCCAGAAATGAAATCAATTGGCACTCCCTCATCTTCGAAAGCTTTTAAAACTCCAATGTGAGCAAACCCCAAAGCTGTGCCCCCTCCAAGGGCAAGACCTATTTTAATATCTGATTTTTTTAAAAAATTTAAATTTGGATTGAATTCCATTTTAATATATTAAAATACCAAAATTACTAACCCTGCAACTATTATTAATACGGCAATGCCTTTTTGGAATAAAATTTGACGGGAAATTTTTTCTTTCAAAATTTTAGGAAAAAACATAGAAGTAAAAAACGTTAATCCCAATAAAAAAACATACTGTATCCCTCGTAATGAATTGGCTATTGGTAAAAGCGCAACCGGTGCTAAAAAAATTCCATAACTTTGCAATGCGTTAGCTAACCCTCCGCAGGCTTGAGTAGCAAAAAAAGTTTTTTGGAGTTTTTTATTAGTGGAATTTCTTTTCGCAAAAATTTCTCTTCTATTATTTTTTGTTAAAAGTAAAGCACAGGCCACAACCCCGACAAAAATTCCTCTCCAAACAAATCCTGTAACAAAGCCCGTATCTGCAAAAATGTATTTTATTAGCACATAATCTAATCCATACATTAAAGAAGATATTAATGTAAATTTCAAGAATCTAAATGTAAGTTTTGGTTTTTTTTCGAATGATATAAGCAGGCTCCCGCAAAATAACAATAAAAATGCCAAAAAATCGTAAACGCCAATATCATGATAACCAAATAATGCCAAAGAAATTAAAAATATAAAAATCGGTTGCATGGCGCCTATCGTCGCAGATGTCCTAGACACCTCAAATTCGTCTACTGCTAAAAATCCAAAATACAGCCCCAAAATAAAAGCAATAGCATCGACAGACAACCATAAAAACATTATTGTTGTCGGAATTTTAAATCCTATTAGCGGAACAGCAAGAACTAATAGAATATTTAAAACCCCTGCCCAAAAAGCATATGAAACAGCTTTTGACGGACCCTTTAAAACTAATTTGTCGCCAAAGGACGATAATGAAAAAAATAAATACGCTAAAATTATTACAAAAAGCCAAGCCATTTGTTATTTTATATTCAGCTTGTTTTTGGCCATTTCAATAATCTTCTCCACTGAAATATTGGATTTGATTATATAATCAGCCATAACTGTTTCTTCTGCTTTTGCAATATGGTCAACATCACTAAGATTAGTAAGAAATATTATAGGGGTTTTAATATTTTCTCCTTTTAACATCTTGGCCATTTCAATACCATCTATATTTGGCATCAAAACGTCTAAAAATATTAAGTCGGGCTTTTCAGACCTTACTAAGTTTAGACCCTCTAAACCATCGGCGGCACAACACACGTCGAAGCCGGCCTTAGAAAAACTTGTCTCTAAAATGAAACGAAAATCATTATCATCTTCTACAACAAGGATTTTCTTTTTTATTTTTTCCGTCATATTAATAAAAATTTAATTATTATATTATTTCACATTTTTAATTGGTAATTCAATACAGAAGGTGGATCCCTTCCCTACTCCTTCGGACTCCGCCCAAATCTTGCCACCGTGAAGTTCTACAACTTTAGAT
>Ga0265297_10003448_pt1 | contig 28525 bp, 36 predicted proteins | sample Munlanlwell13791_FD_192502 | JGI IMG/M metagenome (GOLD analysis project Ga0265297, IMG submission 192502) | Leachate microbial communities from a municipal landfill in Southern Ontario, Canada - Leachate well 137-91 | ecosystem: Engineered > Solid waste > Landfill > Unclassified | place...
TCTTATGCTTTGTACCCTACATTCTATTTCTCCTATCTTAAGCAATCGTATTTCATCCATCATTTCACCTTCTTCAAATTATGAATTTCAAGACAACATTTAAAAATGTTCCATCCAATATCAAAATTTTTGTATATTTTTTCCGTAAATTCTTCTATCTCTGATCTTGGTATATTCAAAACTCTTACTTGGTCAATTGTATATCCGTTTTCTATTGCAATTTCCCGGTAAGCACATACTTGGTAATAATGTTCATCATATATATCGGAACCAGTTTTAAAGTCACATATCGTATAAATTCCATCGATTATTCCTAGAAGATCAATTGTACCTCCAAATTTATATTGTTCTGATACGAGAGGTATTTCCGTTCCTACGACTTCTATTTTTTTATTTTTTTTCCATTCGTAATAACTCAAAAGTGAATTTTCTGCTTTGTCAATTTCAGCTTTGCTGTAATTATTTATATCTGTGTTTTGTCCCGTTAAATCGCATTGTACAAGATAATGCGCTAATGTTCCTATTCGCGCAGCGGCATCAACATATTTGCTACTGTCAATACCTTCAAGTCCTAACTTATTTGCCCAAGATATAAGTGCAGGCTTATTCAAAACACCTAAAATAGTTGTTGTTCCTGGTACTCTCGTCCCATCCTGTAATTTGTATATTGTATGTGCTTTGCTTATTTTCTTCAAATCGTCCTTCATCTTCATCACCCCATTCATATTCGGGACTATTAGGTATATTTGTCCAGCAATATTCACACATATTTACCTCTTATAATCCCTGCAAAGCCCTTGCATGCCATGCCTAATGTAGGCGGCCGTTTGCGAAGGGCGGCAGGGTAAATTTATTTATGCCAATCAATTAATTGCTGTTTTAAATCCTCTGCTGTACAACATTCAATACATATGCGTGTAGTTGTACCTCTGTAATCGGTTAATTCAATCATGACAAATTCACTACATTTATTTATTCCTACAGTTCTAATACCATCTATTGTTATTTCTGTCATGTACTATACCTCCTTTATATCCGTATATCAAAATCCTTTAATTTTTTGCTTATACATATCCCTTGATCGTCATGAGATATCATGTCAAGATTGCACGCTCCATTGTGGAAATATCTGCATTTTGCAATGGGACATACGACGCGACCCTTTAAACTTATCTGCGGTTTTGGTTTCCAATAGTAAGTTAATTGTAATCCTATGCATAGTATGCCAAGTACAATGCCTAAAAGTACCATAATTCCTATCCTTGTAGTATCCAATTTCATTACCTCCTTATGGCATTTCTTCAAAGCAAGCATTTATTGTTTCTTCCCACGAATATTTGAATATTTTTTCAATACGGTCCCACATGCAACATGCGTTATATTCATCATACATTTCACAAGTGTTAGAATTCATTTGCTTATATTACCTCCAATTCATTTATATCAGCAGGCTCAGGCATTGCATAGTATGTGCAACCTATTTTATATAAGCGCTTTATTTCTTCAACTATTTGATGCGCATCAGATTCTGTATCATATGTTCCTAAAAGTGTTGCCCTAAAAAGTTTTTTAATTTTTCTTCCGTACACATTCCATCCCATTAAAACATCATTTACAGTTTGCATTGATGAAAATACTTCGCCTTTATCTGTCAATGTAAATACCATGTCTTTGTCTTGGTTTAAAATGTGCATATAAATACCTCCTATGTTTCAATATGTGGACTAAAATTAGGTATCATTACCCTGGCGAAAATGCAACTTATTTTGCTTGTCTTTCATAATAAAACCTCCTTAATAATTGTTATAGAATCACTTTCTATCACAATCAACATCTATACCCGTTATCTCCTTAAACATATCAGAATCAAGTTCTGGCAAGCCTTTTACATAGTCAATTGCAGCTTTAGGCATATCTTTCCATGCTTCTTCTTTGCTGATTTCTTCTGCGTTTTGTATGTGAGCTTTTCGCCAATTGCTCCCATACTTAAGATACAATGACTTAATATTATTAAACGTAGGATGCCATCCATCCAAAAACGAATATAATTTATTTTTTACATCACTAAATCGTTTTTCTGAAACTTCTTTGCCAAAAATACTATATGCCCTTGGTTTGTTGGCCAAAAACAATGCATTGTCAACTCCATAAGAATTTAAAATTCCAAATGACTCGTTGACACCAAATGACTCGTTGACACCAAATGACTCGTTGACACCATCGGACTTGTTGACACCATCGGACCAGTTGACACCGTCAGACCAGTTGACACCGTCAGACCAGTTGACACCAAATGACTCGTTGACACCATTGGACTCGTTGATACCTACTAAAGTGTGTATTTTGCTATCTTTTTGAATTTCATCATAAAACCACCATATGTAGTTAGTTTCAATATTTTCATTTTTCAACTCTTTTATCGCATCATCAATTGTTGTTCCGTTTGGGAAACGGCTTTCAAACCATTCAATTCCTTCTTTACAAGCGCGCTTACTTTTCAACATCTCCTTTGTGATAATTTCCTTTGTTATAAACATTTTACTTTATCCCTCCTTATCAAAAGTTTTAACATTGGCCTGAAACATGGTGCTTTATGCTATTTCCAAAATGCTATCAGTAACATCAAAAATATACCTGCTACTATAACACCATTTGCAAATTTCTTCGATCTACGACACCTATGTCTAAATAACCATGTAGCAAATAAAAACAATGATACAGAAATAAATATACTAGTTATAGACATTGATACATCCCCCCCTTATGGGTAAAATTGTTGTAATCCATAATATATCCTCTTTTTTTCAAACTACTTTTTATTTAGTTCACTTTATGTTTCGTTTATTCAGTATTAAGAGAAAAAAATTTCATCAATAGTATAATATTTAGGTTCAACAAGTTCATTTCTTTCTTTTGAAAGATTTTTTGCCCTCTCGATAGCTTCCTTGTTTATCATTTTTTGGATATTCATCATATCCATAGAATCATATAAATTGTGTCCATTATTTGATTTGCTTATTGTTGAAATAGCTCTACCGATACCTTTAGCCAATTTAGCTACGGTAATATCATATTCAGCCATAAGACCTTTCAATCTTTTTAATTTGGGATAACGTGGTTTTACTTTTGGTTTGAACATTAATAACCCCCCTTGTTTTATATCGTTTCGTTTATTCAGTCTATGGTTATATATTATACCCATGCGGTCATATTGTCAACACTTATATAAAAAATATTTTTCGTTTAAGAATATTTTGTTTGCTTTTAAGAATTACATAAGTTATAATTTTTTAAAAAGGGGTGATATTGACAAAATGAAGGAAAAAATTGTTAATGAAAAATTTATTGAGCGCTGCAATCTGTTAAAGGATGAAAAGGGAGTATCTCTTGAAAATATAGAGAGTCAAATCGGCATCAGCAAAGGCATGATGTCAAAATATATGAATGGAATACATTTGCCCAATAGTGAAGTAATTAAAAATTTATCAAAGTTTTTTGAAACTACATCTGATTATTTGCTCGGTACATCCGACAATAGAAAGGGATATAATATAAGTTTAATTCAATCTGAATATATTGATATTATTAATGATGCAATAAACAATAATATAAAGGCAGAAGAATTGAAAGAGCTTTTAGAAGTTGCAAAAAAAATCAAATCTTCAAAGAGGTAAAATATGAAAGCACGTAAAAATGATAAGCTGTATGAAAAAAAAGTATTAATTCCAACTCAAAATGGTGAATGGAGAAGAAAGTCTTTTTATAATAGGGATAAGCGCACTCTTGAAATTGAAGTAAATGAAATTAAAAATCAAATTAATAAAGGTATATATACAATTGAAAACAATTCAACTTTTGAACAAGTGGCCCAAAAATGGTATAAAATTCATGCATTTTCAAAAGAAGAAACAACCAGGGAAAGCTACGAAATATATATGAATCATGCTATAAAGCTTTTTAATAGTCTTGAAATACAAAAAATAAAAACTTCCGATTTAAAATCAAAATATAACGATTTTTTATTTAAAATAGATGAAAATGGAAATAAGATTATACTACATAGTAAAAATAGCCTTAAGCATCTTCATACTGTAGTCAACATGATATTTAAATTTGCAATAGATGATAATATACTTTGGAAAAACCCATGTAGTTTTTTAAATAAAAAGGAAATGAGACCTGATAAATTTGAGCCATATGTTTATACTGAAGATGAATTTAATGATTTACTTGAAAAAACTCAAGGAACTATTATTGAAATCATTTCAATACTTGCTGGCGGCGTAGGAATGAGAGCTGGTGAAATATGCGCACTTAAAAAAAACAAAATAAATGTTTTTAAAAATCAAATAATTATAGATGAATCAAATTTTAGAATAAGTGGTAAAATTGGTTATAAAAAAACAAAATCAAGAAATAGGACTGTATATGTAGATAAACACATAATTAAAAAAATTTCAGAATTTCATAACGACGGTGAATATGTCATAAGCCGATCAACTCAAAAACCATATAGAAATGATGAATTATATCATATGTTTACAAAAGCTCTTATAGAAAATAAATTACCAATAACACGTTTCCATGATCTCCGTCATTACAATGCAACACAAATGGCACTTAATGGAATAGACATAAAAACAGCAGCCTATAGATTGGGAGATACGCCAGAAACAGTTCTTAAGATATATCAACACGTACAAGAACAAATGGATTATTTGGCAGCACAAAAATTAGGCAACATGTTTAAAAATAAAAATTCTAAACATGTCGTAGAATCTGTCGTAAATACAGAAAATAAAAAAAATAATAATGCCATAGAAAAACCACCGAATACCTTAGTAAATTAATGGTGCGGACAACAGGATTTGAACCTGCACGGCCGTTAACCACTGGATCCTAAATCCAGCGATAAATAAATATCACTGAGTTTACGAAACCCTTGTTTGAAAGACATTTGGGTAATAAGGGTTTTACAAAATATCATTTTTAAAATATGTTTGTTTTCGTTTCGTAAACTCAGTATTTATAAATATATTTATCAAAGTGTCGTAGATTACGACACTTAATTTATATGCTTTCCATATAATTTGTATATGATATTAGTGTGTCGATAAGTAATTGAATATCAATGCTTGCCTTAAACATTTCATCTGAAAGTAAATTAAAGTTTTCAACATAAACATCCCAAGTATTATCTTTATTACTATTCATAAATACCTCCCCCAAGCACATAACTTATCTATTATTGAAACAAGTGTTCGGTATTACGATTATATTATTTTTTCATCTGTATTTCAAGTCCTATTTTATATGCATTGGAATCACCCCCAAAAAGAGTACATGCTGATATTATATAGGAATTTTTTGGGAAAATCAACATATGTAATTGTTTTGTAATGAAAACTGAACCATAAATAAATCAAATACACTAATAATAGTACAGATTTCCTATGTGTTTAGTTAATATTTTTATGTAAACACAAGTTAATAAAAAGGCTTGAGGTTTACCCAAGCCTTTTTGGAAAGATTAGCAAAGCTATCATTACGACAATCCGTAACCTTTATTTTAGAAGTTTTCCGCATCCGTAGGATTGTTCAATATCCCAAACAGCACAAATAATTGCAATACACCGGCTACAACATCACCAATTAAACCAGTATCTATGCCATACTTGGCCCATATTCCGGTAATTTGTCCTAGTGAAATTATTTGTGCTGCTACAGCAGCATAAAATACAGGGCTCCTAAATCTGTTTTGTTTCATTTAATCCACCTCCTTTTTATTTTTTATTGAAGGGCTTTTTCGACCGCTGTTAATTTTTTTGAACGATCTATAAGCACATCAAGTTTTGCTAATGTTGCGGTTCCTGCTTTTCCATCTGCCGTTATTCCAGTAGCATTTTGAAAATACAGAACAAAATCAACTGCTTTCTGATACCAATCAGTAGCCATCATATTAACCTCCTGCATAAATATATCCTTATCGATTGAAGTTCCTGGACATGTTTTTTTACTGTTTTCCCTATGAAATCTGATGTATCTATTTTTTTGATGAAAATATCTTGCAAGTTGCAGCATAGATTCCTTTTGAATACCTTCAAATTTATCATATCCTAAATTATTTTCTTCTCCTGTTCCTTTTTTATCAAAATTACCTAGCATTTCGCATGCAAAAGCATTTGTATTAAATCCGTAAATTGAAGCGGGAGTTAAATCAAATGCGCGACCAGTTACAAATTTTCCATCGGGTAATAAAGTAACATGTTGTCCTATGTCAGACCATTTGTTGACATTAACATGATAATTTTTCATGCTTTCTTGCAATTCCAAACCATTTTTTCCGTTATAACTGTTTTTAACTGGTTTCCATGTGTGATGCACATGCAATTCTTTATGATTATATTTATCAAGACGCTTTAAAAGTTCATCAATAGCAATAATTTCAAAACTCACATAATCACTTCCTTAAACTTTTGGGTGGTTTTGGTTCGTAAACCCACCATATGCTTGCCGCTGTCGTTACCCTTTTTGCAAGCGCTGTAAGGCCCATAGAAGCAATTATCGGTTTAACCCTAAAAATATATATTCCCGACAATATAGCATACTCTATAACCCTGCAAGGAAGTCCAAACATAAATACATTGCTATTTATAACAGTAGGGTCTGAATTTGTCACCAATAAATATAACGGAATCCAAAATTGAATAACCAACATTCCGGCAATGCATATTGAACTTGTTAAAAGTGACTTCCATAATGTATTCCATGATACCGAATAAAATAAAGTCCATATTATAGTTACGGAAATAATTATGCTTAGCGAAATAAAAACCGAATTATTAAGTAACTCTGATGCATAAACGGCAGCAATTGTTAGCACAAATGCAGCAATATACTTCGGGTGAAATTTAATTGTAAACATCATAGACAGAAATGCAAAAATTGTTATAGATTCAAGAATAAACATTATATCCCTCCTTTAAGGATTTTGTATGGTTTGTGTTTGGTTTATCGTTTGTGAAGTTTCGTATAGGCGCTGATAAAATAGCATAGGAATCATTAAAGTGCTTAATATTGCGATCATAGCAACAACAATAATACCTATAAACAAACTTGATTTAAGTTTTTCCGTTATTGCCCTATCGGTTCTAATTGTACGTGAATCCTGAATATCTTTTACTTGAAGCGGTAAAACTTCCAAAGCAGTTATTCTTTTGTCATGTTCTGTTTTTGCTTTTACAAGTTCTTCTAAAAGTTTATCGGTTTGGGATTGATGTTGTCTATCATATTCATTTCGTGTATTCATTACTGCAATAAATTCCTTAAATTCTGCTAAAATTTCATCATGTTTGTCAACCCTTTCCTTTATGTATTCAAATGACATAGGCCATTCCTCCTATTTACTATGCTGTCGCGTAAATGGTATAATAGAGTTCCCTTCACTTTCCGCGCGACGGTGAAGGGTGAAAAAGAGGCTGCCGGTGCGTTCAACACCTGTAGCCTCTTGCTTTAAAGCAAATTTCTGATTTTTTCAATTGAATCTAAGATTATATTTTGTCGTTTATTTTGAAAAATTTTAATTGCTTCGGCTTTTTCCATGCCTTTTTTGATATTGTTTTCACATCGTATTTCTTCAAGATAAACTAATGATTGAGAAAATTCTTCTGTGATCGACCACGCTTTCAATTGCATATTATCTGATGTCAATCTTCCGTTTTGCATAACCGCATGTTTTACTTGTTCCAGTTCTTCAATTATTTTTTTGTTAATATTCAAATAATTTGAATATTCTTTATTAAAACATTCATTTATAATGCTTTCAAAATCGTAGGTATGCAAAAAATCCTTTGTTTTTTCGGTAAAATCAGCATTTGGTATATTTTTTATAGGTAATCCTGTTTCGGTACAATTATAAACATTGGGTTTTACTCTTTCGGCATATTCTTCATACCAGTTTCGCATGCTTATAAAAGATGGTTCAGTTGCGCACATTTCACCTTTATTATTTATCATTCTTAAACCGTTATGATTTATATCTTGGTTAAATTTTGTTCCATCGCAATACAATTTATTATAAGTATAAGATAAATCCAAGCCTATAATTAAAATCGGACTGCATTCAATTTTGTAAAGAAAATCCAATGCTACGTTTGCTACGCTCGGTCCGGATTCAATTACCGGTAAATCAGGTATTACAATATTTGAATACCGATTAACATTTAATGCAAATTGAAATTTTTTACCTTTATAATTTAAAGAATTTTGCGCAACCTGTCCATCATACAATAACGGAACATCTGAATTAAGATTTTCATGCAATCCTCCGCTTGTTACAGGGTCTTGGTCTATAGCAATTGAAAACGTCGGTTTTATATTATTGCTTTCTAAAATTTCCACGGCAGTACTTGCCGCTATTATAACTGCTTTGTTTTGTAATGATTTAAGCATATCCAACTGATTTTTAAGACTTGGGCCAGCTCCAACTAAAACAGCGGGAATATTTTTAAATTTTCCTATTAAATTTTTAGCATTTGCAGAAGGTTTTTTTATGTTTTCAAATCTATTTTTATACCATGCCTCAACAAGACAGCGTTTTGTATTAACCATTACAGACCAATCATTTAAAAGTTTTTGCAAGCATACTATTAAATCGTTTGAATACGGCTGGTGCAATGCCACATACGGTATAAATTGTATTCCTCGTGCCAAAGGATGGGTTAACATTTCATATATCTTCATCTTTATTGTGTTGATATCTTCATCAAGCCATATTTCAACATTTCTAATAACTGTTTCCATATCTTTTAAATGAAATGCATGAAAAAGCATTCGTTTATCAGGTTCTATAACAATTATTTTTTTATCAGGATGTTTTTCTACTATTTTTTCCAGATGATATGCCAATCCAAAACCCAAAATAATAACAGTGTGTATATCAGGATTAACAAGCGAACAATAATTATCTGCATCAGTACCTTTACTGTCAATGTATAATTTATCACCTATTTTTACAATAACATTATCGACTTCGCCATTATCATTTTTACCGAATCCTACGTCTATGTTTGGAAAGTTTAAATTGCTTTCAGAAGCAAATTTTTTATATACTTCCGGTTGATATTCTGATAAAAGTTTATTGTTACGCTCCAGAAACAACATTTTGTACCTCCTTTATGGAATATCCAATTTCAATTTTGTTGTCTTCGCGTAAACACATTATCAAATTTTCAACTGGAGAAGTAATTTGGAAAATAATTATTCTTTCTTCTTCCATATGGCCTCCGTCATTTTTTTGAATTCTGCTGGCATAAGACTTACTATTTCGTCTATACAGCCTTTTCCAATCATAAAATGTTTTTCAATTGTCGAAGCTTCATTTTCAAAAGCTTCTATTGCAAGTTTAATTCCTTTAGTATGGTCAGATATACCCACATTGCATTTATACCGTTTTTTAAGATTTTTTATTTCAGACAGATTATAATCTGATGGCAAAGCAGGATATAAACTTTTACAATATAACAAAGTTATTGGGACCGTTACACTGTCAAAAATTTTATCCAATTGAGCATAATTACATTTACCAGTTGATAGTATAAGTGGTTTGCCGTATTCTGAAACATATTTTATAAATTCTAAATCGCATACTTCGGGAGAAGCAATTTTAAACTGTTTTACATACTGAGATATTGCATCTGCGCTATTTTTACAAAAAGAAGTACATAAAAATTCAATATTATTATTTTGGCATTCATCAAATAATAAAGATATCCAGCTAGGATGCATTTTAATTTTTTCCAATAACTTATACGAATTAAAACAATTTCTATTTGAACATAAAATGTCAGTATAATAAAATTGAAATTTTGCGACTGTAGCTCCAGATTCTTTGGCTAATCTTATCATTTCAATAGCTTTATTAAAACTACCTCCGTGATTTAATCCTATTTCTGCAATTATCATAAATCCCCCTATTTCATTTTTGGAATGCCCTTTGAAGGCTTTTTTAAATTTGCAAGCGCGTTCTTTATTGCAAGGGCGCCCCTGGTTTTAATTACATCTGTAGGAATTGTTTTCTTCGTAATTTTATTAGCCATCTTTTTTACCCTCCTTTGCTAAAATATTTTGGAGTATTTCAAGTACTGCATAGAAGTCTTTCGCAGACATCGGAAACACACCATATCCGGCATATTGATTGATGTTTTTCATAATGCCTTGCAATTTTTCAAGATCGTTCATTAATACACCTCATTTCTATATAATAAAAGCCCTATTTCTAGGGCTTTACTACTTTTAATTTTGGTACTTTTTTTTCAGGTACTTTTTTAGCTTTTTTTATATTTAATTTATCGGCCATGTACTGTTCAGCGTTTTGACCTATTTCGTTTAATGCATTATAAATTGCTTTAACTTTTTTATCATCTGCAAGATTATTAAATTGTTTATTATTTACTAAAGAATCAAGTGTTCGCATAGTAGAATATCCTATATATTTTTGTAAATCTGCCTGCTGTTCTTGCGTAAGGTCAACAGGCTGATTATATATATTTAGGCTTTTTTCTACTTTTCGCGGAAATTGTTTTGTTTCTCCAGTAGATTTATATAAATCAATTAATAATTTAGTTCCGGAAGTTTCTTTATATTTTGATATAAATCCAGGATTTAAGACAACATTCAAAAAGTTATTGGTGCCTCCTTGATACATTTCTTTCGCTTGGCCCGTTGTCGTTATTACTTCCGGAAGCGTTTTTGATAAACCGGGAATACGGTTTTTTACCATATTCATTACTTGTATTCTTGCATCATCATTTTTAGTACTTCTTGACGCATTGTCAGTTAATTGCCGTATTTGATTTAATATAGAACTCATTGGAACAAATCTAGTAGCGCTTGAAAGTAATGTCTGCTTAAGTGAATTTTCAATATCATATCCCTTAAACGGCATAACAAGGTTGTTTATTGTACTTTCGCTGTATAAGCTTTCAAGTGATGTTTTCCATGCTTTAGAAAGAACTCCTTTAAGAGTTGTTTCCTTTTGTGTTTCTTCTCCTAAATTAGCTCCAAGCTTTACGTTAAATGAAAATGGTGAAAACCAATCGTAAGTATACCATTTATCACTTTCATTTGTTTTTAAATCTTCATCATTTTTAAATCCATTTTTGGCCCATCTTATTATTGCGCTTGCGTTAAAAGAATATGTTTTTTTGCCCTGTTCATCAAGAAATTGTTTTGCTTCAGTATCTTTAGGTCCTTTTCCCGTCATTGCTCCTTTTCTGGTAAGATAATAGCCAAGTCCGGAATAAAATAATGTTCCTGTAACAGACTTAACAAGACTTTCAACAACTTTTTCCGTTTCTATTTTACCTGTTCCTTTAAGAGAATCATTAATACCTTTTCCAATATAATACATACTTTTTAAAATTCCAGCCGGACTATATTCAATGCCAATATTAATTAGTGATCCTGGTGTCTGAGAAAAGAAAACTACAAGGTCGCCAAGTCCGTATTCTCTTGACGGTATTTTGCCTATAATTTTTTTTGTAGGCTTTCCAAATCCAGCGATATTTAAAGCGTCATGAACTTGTTTAAGTATGGCGCTTACTACGTTGGGGTCTCTAAAAGTAGCTTTTTCGCCGGCACGGTTTGCTTTATTTAATACTTCACCCGCAAAATCGGATATTTTTAAAGCGCTGTTTATTACTTCATCAGCATATTCTTTCGCTTTAATTTTTATATCTGCGCCCTTGTATCCTTCATTCATTGCTCTTAATACGGACATTTCGCCTATGGTATCCTTTACGGCTTTCATATAAAACGGATAATCACCAGCGCCGCCCAATGAAGCTCCAAGTGCTTTTTCCATATAAGTTAATGGATTATGCTTACCTTTAAACTGTTGTGTTGCGGTTCTAAATTCAGATATTGTTCCATAAGGTGAATAACCTTCCCAGCCTGCCCTTGCGCCAGTATAAATGTCTTGAAAAAAATCTTTGAACACGTTATTTATTCCACGATTGGTGCGAAAAGTTATTTTTCTATCCGAACCGGTTAAGTTTGATTTTGCATAATCTATTGCGGACATTATATATTTATTTATTCTGGTTTGTGCCATTTGCGATACATTCCCAAGAACATTTCTTGAGCCTATTGTTTTAGGGTTTAAAAGCGTATTTATAAGAGTATAGGCCCTTACTTTTCCCGCAACGCCTCCATGTATTTTAGATTGAATTTCAGCCATCATTTTATTTACAGCTTCTTGACGTTTAAAAGTGTTTGTAATTTTTTGTATCTGTTCTGCTTGCTTCACTATACTTTTTGCTGTTTCTTCATCAAGTTGCGGAATACCGTATTTTTGATATAATGCATCCGCGTATTTTGCGTCGCTTAACGCTCCCATATTGGAAAGCTCAATAACTTTATCTGATAATGATTTGCGTTGTGAAGGTGTACGTGTTTTGTATAACTGATTTAATATCTGTTTTTTCTTTTCAGATGTTAATTCATTAAATCTTGTTTGTATCATATCTGAAAGTTTTTGAGCATCGGAACCGCTTATTCCAGTTTGATCAATTATTTTTTCTTTTAATGTTTTTCCAACGGCTTCAACTTCCGTATAATGCTTTCGTACTATATCACCTATATCTACCCCTGATTCTCTTAATGTACGTTTTATTAGATTATCCAATGGTGATTTTATGCGTTGAGATTCAGAACGGCGTATTGAAAAACCGGTATCTGGTTTCGTAAATATTGCAGTATCAAAATTAGGTCCCGTCCATGCATGGGATTGACCTTCTCCCTTTACTTTAGGCAGCAAAAAGTAATCTCCCGCATGTCTCAAGTCTTTTTCCCATAATACGTTTCCTTTAGCGTCTTTTGTTACTCCATCAACATTTTTACCCGCGACATAATATTCTCTTGTTTTCCCCGATAAAGTTTTTTGCGTTACGGTATCTCCAATTTTTACATCATCATATCCTGAAGCAGTTTTAAAAATATATCTATCCTTTACATTTTTTAAATCCGTTTCAGTATATGTTTTGCCTGTTTTATTATCAACATATGTTTTGCCTGTAACGGTTGGTGTTTTTTCTGCTTTAGGAGCTTTTAGGGTTTCGGTTTTTGTTGCTTCAACTTTTGGAGTTTCGGATTTGGAAACTTCCATTCTTGAAAGCTTAGGTATTTCAGCTTTTGCTTTTTCAACGGTCAATTTCATTTGTGGAGTTTGATTTTTACCTATATATTTTTCAATGGCATCCAGATAAGCCGATTGCACTTTTTCAGTATCATTTATATATTGTTTTACCGTATAATCAGGATTTACTATTGATTTTAGCTTTTGAATAATATTTCTTATCGTTTGTACAATTTTTTGTGCTACGTTTGGAGCTTTTTTAACGATATTTTCTATGATATCTGGATTATTAAACATTTCCCCCGAATAATCTCCCGCTGCTTCTCTGTAAAATTCAGCGTCGGTCATTTCTCGTCCAAATTCCTTACGAATAGATTCGGCTAAAGTGTCTTTGTATTTCCCTATTTTTGTATTATCTAATTCCTTTTTAAATAAGTTTACAAATTCATCAAAAATTTCAGGGGAATCTTTTGACATTTTTTCCATTATTTCATGACCTAAAACTATATGAGCTGCATTATCTGAATTTGCATTTACAAAAATAGTACCGTTATGATATACTCCGTTAAAGAATGCCGCTGATTTTGTTTGAGGTTTTACGAATACTGTATCCAGGTTTAAAGCATCACTTATTTTTCTTGCCGCTTTGATATCCGGACGAGTTTCGTTAGGAATTTCAAACAATTTAGTTCCTGTTTGAACTCTGCCACCGTAAATTTTTTCAGAAAACGCCTCTGCGAAGGAGTCAATTTTCTTTTGAATGATATCGACAGGTTGTTCCCCAAGTCCACTACTTTTACCTCCCAATCCCATTTTCTCTAATATATCATCCATTGCATCCGTGTTTATTTTGTTTAATGCTTTTGAAACTTCTTTTGCTTCACCTTTTGCCTGTTTTACAACATTTGAAGGTGCGCTTTCTTCAAGCATTTTCGATGCCGTAATTAAAATACCTCCAGGAGATAGTTTATCATTTACGGCAAGCGCTTGCAATGCTTGGGCGGTTGTCGTAACTTTAGGACGCACTTCAGTTACAAAATCTTGAGCTTCTTTTATTTTCCCATCTCTTACAAGCTTATCGGCAATCGCATAAATTTCAACACTATCGACATCATTATCGATTGATTTTCCAGGATCTTTTAATATCCTCTGTATTTCGGAATCAACGTTTTTATTAACTCTTGAATATGCAGTATCTACAGCTTTTTTATTAGACTTTATTTCATAAAGAAAATCCTTATCTTCTAGCTTAGTTTTTATTTCTTTTGGTATAACTGGAGCTTCTTCAAGAGATTTTTTAAATTTACTTATCTTATATTTTTGTGGAGTTATTTTTACTTTTTGCATTTTTTTAGGTTTTAACTCACTGATTTTTGCTGAAGCTTCAATTGGTTTTGTAGGTGTTTCAATTCGTTTCATGGGTGCTTCAACTTGTTCCGTAGCAGTTTTTAATATTCCTGTTTTTTGAGCTTCCGCAGGAGTAATCATCTTAGGAGTTTCTTTAGTATATTGTTCTGGAACTTTGTATTTTTGAGATTCCAAACGTTGTTTTATTTCATTTAATTGATTTAATCTTAATCGTACGTCTGCTTGTTTTGCTGCTGTTTTGGCTGTTTTAGCAGGAGTTTTTAATCTTGATATTTCATTTTTTGTTACAGGTATAGGTCCTTGTTCTATTACATTTGGAGCAGTTTTTGCAGCAGGCAAAAGCAATTGATCAAGTTTTTGTGGTTGATTATTAGTCGCTATATTAATTTCTTTTGGAGATAAATTTCTTAATTCATCTGCAATTATTTGTGTCTGTTCGGGATTTGCCTTTGTAAAATTTGATTGCAATATATCATCAACAGCATTTTCAGATACATTCATTTTTTTTGCAAGTTTAGCTATAAGCCCCGGTACTTTTTTTAGGCCCATACCTAGCAATTCTCCACCAACTTCAAACGCACCTCCTAACGGAGCCTGCAAAGCAACATCAAGTGCAGTTTCCTTAGCACTTTTACCCTGTATAATATCAGTTCCTACCGTAAGTGGAACATCTTCCATTACACCACGCGCAAAAGCTTTTCCTAATGTATTTTTCAAAACACTCTTTAATGCTTTCGGGGTTTTAGGAGAAGCTATTAATTTTTCCACAGCATTTTGCGCAGCTTTATTCGTAACTTGCAAAGGAGTTTGACCTCCACCGGCAGGTATCATATATCCTTCTATTGTTCCTGCGATATCTCCTAATATATTTCCTAACCAACCTGCACTTGCCGTTCCTGTTTCTTCTGCTATTTTTTGAGCTTCGGTATCTCCTACGCCAACAGCTACAGCCTGCCGTGCGCTTCTGTCTAAAGTTTTTTGTACTGCGTTTTTTCTAGCATATTCTACTTTTTGACGTATGTTATCAAAGTTATCCACTACATCCTTGGGCACATTTTGACCTGTTTTAAAATTTTCAACAGTTATGTTTCCCGGTAATGTTTGAGTTTCCCTATCAAATTGAAGTCCTTTTTTAAATATTTCAAGTTCTTTTTCGTCCAATACTTTGTTTGCCGCGACAGAAGTGTCATATTCTCTCTTTTTTAAATAATCACCTATAATAGGTGTATTATATAAAGGAGATTTTTCTATATAACTATCTTTTAATAACTCAAATTTACGTTCTATTTTAGGTTGTGCGGTTATTCCGGTTTGTTGTTCTATTTGCCCGAAAATATCTTTTGTTGTTTGTTTTGGAAACATACTTTCAGTTAAAACAGTTTTTTTAGGCGCAGCAGTTTTACGTCTTTGTATTGGAGATAAATACTTGTTCGTTTGAACTGTTTCTCCTGTTTCAGTTAAGTTTCTGCGCTGCCTGGGCGTAACATATGCCATTTTGCATCACCTCATTAATAACCTGCTCTTTTGGCATAAATATCTAACAACCGATTGTATTCAGTTGTTCCTAAATCAGTTATATAATCTCCGGCATAGTTTAAAAGCTCATTGTATGCCTCATCTACAGTCATGCTGTCAAGGTCTTGTGTTATAGCAGCCAGTTTTTCTTCTGTAGTTACTGCCGATGATTGGGCCTTATATTGTTCTATTTGTGCAGCCAATAAATCAAGTTCCAATTGCTGTTTCTGTTTTTCTGCGGCAGTTAATGTTTCTTCTTTTCCTATTTGATCGATTGTTTTTTTCATTTCTTCGATTTCAAGTTTACTCTTTTCATCAAGATATTTGACTTCTATTTCAGCTATCTGATTCTGCAATTCCTGGGCTTTTAATGTAACTTCGCTTGTTCTTACCGTTATAATATCATCTATAAGAGAAGTTACGGCACTTACTGACTGCATACCTACGCCATATTGCTGCAATAATTCACTAAATGCTTGCTCACGTTCTGAAGCCGTCATTTCTTTATAATCTGCTTCTATTCCCTGCAACATTGCGACTCTCTGATCGGCAAGGTCACTAAGTAAATTCTTTTGATCTATGCTTAAATCAGACAAATCATTTTCAACTCTAGTTACGATAGTATTTAATCCGCTTTGTTTGGTTAATTCAGCTTGGCCTTTCAATCTTTCTACATCTGAAAGATCAGAAGTTTGACTTTCTTCAAGAGTTGCGAGTTGGTTTTCTACATCACGTATATATTTGTTTTGTTCCTGCAATATCGCGGACTGTTCCCCTATATTGGCCGTTTGTATGCCAGCCATTTCCGAAACAGCTTGACCTCCGGCAGCTAAACCTTGACGCTTATAGTAATCCTCAATTTTTTTTGCCGCTTGTTGCGCTGCTACATCTGCCTGCGACATTTGACTTTGATATTCGGGAAGTGTACTGGCTTTTTCAGTTTCTATATTACGTTTAGAAGCTGAATAAGCATTCCGTATTTCATCGGCCCTAGCTTCTAATTCATCAAGTGCCGCCTGATAAGTATTTTCAATTTCTGTTTTTGAAATACCGGCTTCCGTTAATATATCGGAACGCGCCGCTTCTATAGCGGCTGTTTTTTCGGTTTCCTGCTGTGACAATAATGCATTTATTTGATCGGTTATTCTTTGTGTGTATTCTTCGAGTGTTTCGGACGGTTGATAATTTGATTGAAAATCAGTTACAGATTGTGTAAGCTGATTTATAATATTCAAAAGCTTAGTATATGCATCATCAGTATTGGTTAAATCTATATTCGTTAAATCATCTATATTCATCCCGGTTGTACCTGTTGAAGTAGTTCCTGTATATTCGTCATAAGCTTTTTGAATGTTTGCAATAGTATTTGCCAAATCAGTATCAGATAATCCTACTGTAGCACCGGTATCTACTCCTGCTTTTTTTAATTCTTGCTGTTGTTTTTTTGCAGTATTTACAGCTTCAGTTTGTGCAGATAATTCAGGAAAAGGAACTGTTACACCCAATATTTTAGCATAAGCATTTGCGCTTGATTGTGCCGCAGTATTTCCCGTTTGGCCTTTTGCAATAGCTTCTTGAAGTTTTGCTTGATAATTTACACTACCGCTGGAAGAACTGGATGAAGAAGAACTAGACGAAGAACCAGAAGAACCAACTGAAGTATTTGAAGTAGTCGTTGTTGTTGGAACAATCGTCGTGCTTGTTTTTGATGAACTACTAGAACTGCTTGAAGGTGGAGTCAATGAATATCCTTTTGCTTTAGCAGCCTCTACAGTTCCGGCCCAAGCCTTTTTATTTCCGTTTTTATCATATACATATATTGCCATATCATCACGCCCTTGTAAAAATTGCAACAAAAAAACAGCTTTTTGCCGTTTAAAGTTTTCTGTGTTATTTATTTTTAAGATTTAATAAGTTTTGCCGGATTACCTACATAAGTAGAATTTTCCGGAATGTTTTTAATAACTACTGAACCTGCGCCTATTATTGAATTTTCTCCAATTGTAATGCCTTGTATAATTATTGCTCCAGCTCCTATAAATACATTATTTTTTAAAATAAACGCAATAATAACAATTGGTATACCTATTATAGTTGTTGCCAATAAAATACCTAACATTACCAATATTGTATCTATCATAATTATGATTTTACAAATTCATTTACTATATCCATTATTTTATCTATTGGTATAACAAAACCAAAATTATTATTAGTTTCATTCATTCTTGCTATGATACCAATTAATTTACCATATTTGTCAAATACTCCACTACCAGAACTTCCATGATCTAACGGAGCAGTTATTTGTATATATTCTGTGCCATTAAGATTTGTAATTCCAGAAAAAATACCAGGAGATAAAGTATTTTCATATCCGCATGGAGAACCTATTGCCAAAATTGAGGAACCTGGAATTAAATCGTTTTTATTGCCTAAAGTTGCCGGTATTCCATCTGTATCCAATTTAATTATAGCGATATCGTTTTTCTTGTTTTTATAAAAAACGTTAATACAAGTCCAATATTGAGGCTCTCCATTATGTGTTACAATCCACAAAAAATCAAATTTATCTACGACATGTTCACATGTTACTATTATCCCATTTTCTAATATCACACCTGAACCGTAACTGTCTGTTTTGTTATCTATGCTTGATATTATAAATACTACGCTCTTACTATTTAATGCATTTTCTTCCATAGATAATTCTGTTATTTCGTTTTCTTGTGAATATACCGGAAAACATAATATAAAAGATATTAAAATTATAATAAATACTTTTTTCATAATATTTTACCTAATATTTAAAATAATTCCATAATCAATTCTTGATCTTTAATTATTGAATTAAATTTAAATCCATATTCCTTAAGCACATTTTTTATATATTGATATCTATCGGAATAATTATCTTTAAAATATTTCCAATCAGTTAAAATATATGCAACCGATTCAGCAAATTCTTCATCATATAAAACATTAAAAACATTTTTGTTATAAAAATACAACATATTATCATCTTTATCAACAATGTTTTTCCATGTTTCATCATTTGAATAATTTATATCTATACTATGAGCTATTTCATGAATTAAAATTTTTCTAAATCTGTCTTTAATATCTTCATGCTGTATATATGTTTCCATACTAAAAATTTGCCCTGAATCTTCAGATTCATTTACAATTTCCTTTTTACCATCGTATTCATTGTTGCAATAAAAAGATATAGTTCCACCAGTATAAGATGCAAATGTTTTTATATTTGTTTCCTTATCTTTCTTGTATTCAAAATCAAGCAAAATAATATAATTAATATTTTTAATAAATTCAGTAGGTAAATTGTTCATTTCGCTTTTAATTTGTTCAATTGTAATTAATTGTTTTTCGGTATTTAAATTTTTAGGTACAATTATGCCATAATCAATTTCATCATATAAAAAGGATTCAATTTCAATACCATAAAAGTTTAAAATACAATCTTCTTTTGCATAACACGGAAACGAAAATGATAAAACTATTAAAATTATAATAAATACTTTTTTCATAATATTTTACCTCTTGGTATTATATTACAATAGAAATATTAAAAAGTCAATCTAATAGTTTTTTTATATTTTCATTTTCTCCATTTTTAATTTCTTTTATACATCCACGTTCTTTACACATTTTTATTCCTTTGTCAAGTTGTCCAATCAAATTAGCTTTTTCCGATGGAGAACCATATTCCAATCCTGGAAGTTGGTTTATCCATTTTTTTGTATATGAAACTAATTGATGCTCATTTACATCTGTTCGTGAATATTTCATATCAGGAGTAAGCTTAATTTTTATATTATGCCATTCATTTAATTCACGTATTCTATCTTTTGCATTACGTTCCTGATTTAAAGAAATATATTGTTTTTTTTCTATCTCAATTTGTATAAGTTCTTTTTCAAGATCATCTTTTTCATTATTTAATTGTCTTTTAAGTTTTTCAATTTCTACTTTGTTTTTCCTGTATTCGTACGAAAGCATAACAAGTTCGTTAAACATTACGCTTTGTTCTCTCATTGCTTGCCAATACTTTGAATCAGCAGTAGGATGCTTTATATCATTAAGTACAGATATTTCCATTTCTGTTTTAGTTCTAAATATTTGAGAATGCAAAAACACATCTTGTAATTCATCTTCAAGATTATATAATGTTTTAAAATCGTTTTTTTTAAGAATATTAGATTGTTTTATAATATTAAATGAACTATTCATTATTCCTCCTATGATGTATATTCTTCTGTTACATCTGAATAAGTTGTAGTATAACCACCAAAAGATAACCCAGCCGTTTGTGTGCCGCAGCCAGCCAAACTACCTCTAGCAGTATTAAGGTTGCCACCAGAACTCCAAGACGTTCCATTGTATTCTTCGGTTGTGTTTAAATAACTTCCAGTATAACCACCAAAAGATAACCCAGCCGTTTGTGTGCCGCAGCCATCCAAACTACCTCTAGCAGTATTAAGGTTGCCACCAGAACTCCAAGACGTTCCATTGTATTCTTCGGTTGTGTTTGAAGCACTTTCAGTATAACCACCAAAAGATAACCCAGCCGTTTGTGTGCCACAACCTGCTAAACCCCAACGTGCAGTATTAAGGTTGCCACCAGAACTCCAAGACGTTCCATTGTATTCTTCGGTTGTGTTTGAAGCACTTCCAGTATTACCACCAAAAGATAACCCAGCCGTTTGTGTGCCGCAGCCAGCCAATGCATAACGTGCAGTATTAAGGTTGCCGCCAGAACTCCAAGACGTTCCATCATATTCTTCGGTTGTGTTTAAATAACTTCCAGTATTACCACCAAAAGATAACCCAGCCGTTTGTGTTCCGCAGCCAGCCAAATAATTTCTAGCAGTATTAAGGTTGCCGCCAGAACTCCAAGACGTTCCATTGTATTCTTCGGTTGTGTTTAAATAACTTTCAGTATAACCACCAAAAGATAACCCAGCCGTTTGTGTGCCGCAGCCAGCCAATGCATAACGTGCAGTATTTAAACTACTTGCCGTGTTCCATATTCCCATATTAGTCCAAACGGTTTTCCATACTCCGTCTATATTACATTTAATAATATTAACTTGTTTCCATAATCCATCAATATTAACTTTTGCGTTATTTATTGTTTTCCATGTATTATCTATGTTACATTTTAATCCCATATTAACGCCACCTATGCAGTATATTCAAACCATATATCGCCACTTGCTCCACCTGTAGCAGAAGTTGTTGACATTATAACATTCCTAAGATACCCTGTAGTATATGAACTGTGATTTTGTGCTTTAATTTTATTGGTCATGACTTGACTTCCGGTAGTTGTCATTATACTACTGTATCCGCTTAAAATACCAGCAGAAACGGCATAAGAAGCATTTGCTGCCGTTGATGCGCTTACAGAATAAGTAGCGCTTACAGCATATGCAGCGCTTCCGGCATAAGGAGCAGAAACATTTAAAATATTTATTTCTTCTGCGCACGAGTTAAGCAATGGTTTATACTGTCCAGATAATGCGCTGGTTAAATCAAGCCAATTTTGCTGAAGATTTCCTCCAGTTGCTAAATTAGCAGCATTAAATACTTGCCATGCAGTTGCATTTGCATATGTTAATGTTATGCTTGTTACAGCCGTTGTAGTTATGGACATGTTACCACCTCATTTAAGTCATATAAGCAATTGTTTCATCGTATTCCGTTTGATTAATCCACGTTTGGTCAAGAGCATTATCAATTAATTCAAGTGTAAAATTTGCTGCGGCATACTGTTTTACCGATTCATGATATTCCGTCGGTATTCCTTCGTATTCATCACGATCAGTAAAACGTCTTGTTCCATATTGATATATTGATTTTGCATATTGTTTTGTCAATAAAGGGTGAACTGCCATATTATCCACCTCCCAATACAATTTCGCAAATTTCTGTAATTGAATCATTTAAATCTGCCATTTCATTTTGACATTCAGTATGCTTTTTATATAAATTAGATTGTTGGTTTGGTAATTCTTCCGGATAAGTTTGTATTTGTGATATACATCCGTCTTGAAATTCAACAAGATATATTGTACCATCAGGCATATATTTTTCTGTTTTTATTAACGTCCATTGTTCATTTTCTACCCAATATGTGCGCTTCCATGTAAAATCTATAACTTGTTCCGGTTCTTCACCATTATATATTGTTTTGTAAATTATTTCCTCAATGATTTGTTCCATTATATCACCTACCTATAATGCAAAGTCAGTTTCATATTGTCCCGTTACTATTACGGCCACAGCTAAATTATCAGTACATGTAGCAAAATCTCTAAATTGTATTCCATTTCCATCATCATCATCGATATAAGCAATTCTATTTGCCCATGTTGTATCCACTAATTGCTGTGATGTTACGGAAATTAACGAATTATTATCTTTAGGAGAAACGGGTAAACTTATTTTGAGCGCTGTAGCCGCATTTCCGTCCGCACTGGATATATAAATATTAAAAAATACCGTATTTCCTATTATAGTATATCGTGCTATTGTTGTTATACTTGAAGGTGTTCCTGTTGTCCATGTTAATGTAGGTGTCCATGTGTTCCAGGTGTTGGTCAGGCTTTTTGCTACTTCTGCCACATCTGAATGATGGGCATGGTCAGTGGTAGTGCAAGAATATAAAATTATATTGCTGAATGAACTATTTATGCCATGAATAGACGGATATCCAGATGTTGCTAATATAGTTTCATAACTTAAAACTACGAAAAGCCCGTTATTCCGTTGCACTATAGCGGTAACTTTATTATTTTTCTTTAATAACACAAATCTAATTATATCGTATTGGTTAATATTATATGACGCACTAATTTTCACGGTAGTAACTCCGTCATTTGTTTCTTTTATTTCCAGAACGTTATATGCTATTCTCATATACATAATATTATTTGAATCTATTCGCCAGGATGGACCATTGGCAATAGTTGCACTATTAGCTTTAACATCCATGCAAATTGCAAAATCCATATATGCTTTTGTCGAAACAAGAGATGACCTATTGTCTATTCCGGCTATATCCCTCCATACTATCTTTTCAAACTCCATTCCTACAAACCACTCACCAGCATTTATCGCAAAATCCCTCACGCCAAACCGCTGAAACGGATTAGGATATGAACTTAATGGGTCTTTTTTTATAAGCTGTACAAGCTGGAAAGATATATATTCATTTTGATAATTATCAAGAGAATACCAACTAATTCTAATACTTTGTATTCCATCCCATGCACCAGCTCCAGATGTTAAAAAACTACTTTTTGCTATTTTAATATAATTCCATGCCGTAGCTAATCCAGATGTTAAATCATAATATACAATATTTGTATCTGAATATGTTGAATCTTGACTAAATCGTAATGATATTCCCTTTCCAGCGCCAGTATCTATTGCGGCTACATCCGATATATAAAATACAAAATAAATATAATCACTTTCACTACTGGAAGAATTATCATTAAGTATAGATAAATCAAGAGTAATACTATCTCTTTTGGAAGCTAATAATCCAGCAGTATTATCTGGTTCCAATATTTTTAAACTTTGAATACCTAATTTAAAATTAGTTGCATCGTTGGATTGTGTACCCGCTATTGATGTCCAAGTTTCATCATTTTGAAACATAGCACCAAGTTTTGTATTTCCATACCATGCAGCAAGATCAGAAGAAAATCCTTTTGCATGTTCCCATGATGGTACACCGCTTGAATTAACCACCAAAGACATATCAGCGGATGTAACTCCCAATCTTGACGGTTCTCCCGATGCGCTTGCATATACAATATCACCAGAAGTAGTAAGTATGCTTGATAAAGAACTTCCCTGCAATAAACTTATAGAGCTTGCAAAAGTATTAATAGATGCAGCAGAATCAGTTAGCCCGGATAATAAATTTAAAGTTCCGGCAGATGCACCAGAACTTATTCCTGACAAAGTATTATTAATCTGTTCAAACGTAGGTACTAATCTTGTCCCTTTATTATCATAATACTCTTTTGGCCTTATTAGTTTGTTCATCATTTCAAACATTCTATACCACTTTCCTATCCGGCATGTAATCAATTTTTGCAGATAATAATGTAAATGTACTGTTTAATGTATTGCATTGCACTTTAAATTGAATATATTTACCTTTTTTGTATAATGAAAGTCTTTTTTCAATATTATTTAATCCTGGATTTGGATTAAATGCATTAGGATTAAATTCATTTGGGTTCCAAAATGAAGTTATTATTGTATCTGCATCAACAATCGTATCAACATCATCTATAAAAACTGTAGTTGATACATTGGCATTACCATACCTTATCCTATAATTAAAATATATATAAAGAAACCATTTTACCCAATCATGCTGACCATTTATTTCAAACTTTTTTGAATACCAGTGAGAATCAATTGCCGTTCCATCATCGCTTACCGAATCAGGATCAAGTTTATATAAATTGCCTGCGTTTCCAAAATACAAATAGTTATCTTTATCGACAAAACACCTGGGAGTATTGTATAATAGCCATTTTTCCCACGGATATACTGTTTTACCGCTTCTAACATTTGTAAGATCATACTGATATATATAAATTTTGTTGTTTACATATAGCCAATATTTATTATCAAAATCATATGCAAATGCACTATTTTTGTTTGACTCGGTAAGTAGTCCGTCTCTTATTCCTATACGTCCGTTTATATCTTCGCTTATAAGCTTAAAATAATATCCTTCATTTCCATAAGAAAGTTGTATTACACCTCTTTGACTTAAACATGTTGGATATCCATCAATAAGCTTTAGCGTATCCGTTGCAATCAAACCTTCATTGTTGACATACATTTCCGTGATGGAATTATCCGGGGGAGTACCATTAAAAGAATGTACAGAACGGTATTTCCACAATTGAAGCGCGCCGTTATTTTTTTGAAATCCCATCATTTTATCGTTTGTTACACCAACGTCCGCATAAGAAGTTGCGGGAAAATAACTAGGGTCCGAAGTATCACTCCACCATATTCTAGCGGGATATGAAGAATTTCCGGATAAAAATGCAAAAGTATCGTTACCTTCTCCATACGTTTCACAAAATGTACAATTTGATATTGCAGTTGATTCAAGCACTTGCTTATGTGTTGTTATTTCAACATTACCTACACCGGTTGTAGCTGCCGTAGTAAGGGTAAAGTAACCGCTTGAATAATTAACGTTAAAGCCTGCCGTAGCCCCTCCTGACGTTAAAGTTGCATTGTTGACTATAACTGTATTATTCCCTGTCGTTAATGCTCCAAACGTCATATAGAAAGTTGTAGCCGTACCGTCACCATTAAAAGTTTCCGTAAATGCAGATTGAATATAATTTAATTCGTCAAGTTGAGTTCCACTTGCTCCATCCGGATTTTTGTTTATATAGTATGTCGGTATTCTACCGCTTACTTGTGTTGTAACACTTCCATCATATTGTATATAACCACTTCCATCCAAAAAATATATTTTACCACCCATTTCAAAACTTCTTATAACACCGGAAACCATTCCGGAATACAATAATGATGTGGAAGATGTTAAATCAAGTAGAAGTGAAGTGCCGTAAGCCATTATGAAATCGCTGGAATCAAATGTGTTATAAACGAATAGCCCATTAATATACAGCGAACCTATTGCGGTTGAATAATATCTTGTATATCCATATCGGGAGTTTATTCCTATAAGTTCATTGTTTATTATGTTTTGACAATCAGGAGATTGATTGTCGCTAATATCAGTAGGTGGTTTTGTAACATTTAATCCACCGGTAAAATCCATAATTTCAACTTGGCTTGCAATAGGTGAATACATGTTACCACCCCTTGTAATTGCTTATCGTTTTTCTTCCCTGATCGGTAAAAGTATCTATTTGAGCTTTCATTCTTTCATATTTTTCTTCTAATACTCTACCGGCTGCGACATTAAATCCATTTCCTATAAGTATGTCTGCCGCTACTCCAAATGGTATGATTGCCGCTGTTTTATCACGTACGTCAAAGGTATTTGTCGCTGTGGCAACTCCTGAAACCTGTTTCCAATAATTATGATAAAACTCAGCTGAATATCCACGCGGTATCATTAAATATCCGTTTTCTATAATATAATCGGTAAAAACACCATAATTTTGACTTAGCCTATATGATACATTCTTGGTTTTCATGTAATCGGATGATAACGCATATTCCAAATATGGCATAAAATCCGGAATTGAAGCCGTATTGTTTCCAAAAGTATAAGCATACATTGCCACATTGCGTATAGTAAATGGAGCGGTTCCATAAAAAGACATTGTAATATAATTGCTGGCTGTAGCTGCGGATATAAGTCCGCGATATTTGGTAAAAGTGCTTATTCCGGTAATATCAAGAGTAGATAATGTAGTCATGGTGGATGTATTACTTCCCTCTTTGATATCTACCGCACATTCATTGTCAACTTCAAAAAAATATGTTCTTGCGGATGCCTGAGTATATGGTATTGCCGTAGTGGTATAAGTTTGATAATCATATATTTCTCCAAGCATATTTTCAATAGGAAACTGGCTTATTTTTGTAAGTGCGCTTACTTTATCTTTTTCAGCCAATTCAAAATAATATCTATTGATAAGTCCATCTATTCTATTTGTTATGTTAGTATCAATACTGGCCGTTACGACAGAATATTCACCAAGCAATTTATATACTTCGTTACGTATATCCTGCATTTGATATGTTCCCATAAAAAATCACCACACAGACAATACTTGAGTCATTGCACTTACTCCACCTGTGGCAGTTGCCGCATATTCAACCGTAATATAATTTGCCGGTGCTTGCAAAGCGCTTACGGTGTATGATTCTATACATGTCGTAGAGCTTGCCGCTATAGTAGCCGTAGCGCCTATGGCATACCAATATCCAGTGGCGGCAGTATTTATTCCGCAGCCTTTAAAGTTGGCATATACGGTACAAGTAGATAAATTATTCACATAATAACTTAAAGATTCTGTTCCGTCTTTTCTTATCATTGGTAAACTTGTTGTGGTTGTCGTAGGTACTTCTGATTTTTGAAATTTTCTAACTTCCTTTTCAATTGTCTGCGGCATTTTAACCACTTCCCTTACACTTCATTTTATGTCCTCTAAGTTGCTTTGAATTTTCAAATTGTCTTCCGCATTCACATTTAAATTCTTTGTTTATAGACTCATGATCTATTACATTTAAAGCAGTATCTTGATCGGTAATTTTTTTTAACTCGGTTAATATATCTTCGAGACACGCCAATATATTGTACTGAAGTCTTCCAGACTGAGTTTCTTTTACATAGGAATCTATTTTTAACCTTTCCATATAACCTCCAAAAGGGGGAATATTCCCCCTTTAATCATTTACAGCCATCCAATGACATACACCCGTTGCGGCATTAGCGCCTGAAGCAAGTGTTATAGTAATATTTGAACCGGTTGAAGCAGTTGCGGTAAAATAAGACAGACATGATACTGTGGGAGAAAACATAAAATACGCAAGGGTCGTTATTCCTGCACTTGCCATACCTATAGTAGCAGTTCCAGTAACGGTAACAGTACCATAGACTACTTTATGAGCAGACGCGGAATATTGCAATTTGTTAACAGTATCAAATGCTTGAGTCAACAATGTACCGGCAGAGTCCTTGTAACCTTCGGCCCTATAATATGAGCTTACACGCGAAGTATCAACAGACATAAAAATCACCACCTGAAAATAAAATTAAGAAAAAAATCTTCTCATTATGCAGGAATGTTAAAATAACCAAATCTCCAATCATAACATCCTGCGGCAAAACGCGTGTATATGCCTACTTTCCAGCTCATTGTCTCAAAGTCTCTCTGATCTGTTACTTCAGGCATTATTCTGTCAAACCAAAATAGATTTTCCATTCTTGCCTGAGAATCGTGAACGCTCCAAGGATAATTTGTGGCCGTTGAACCTTTGGTAAGCCTATTCCAAACTATTAATTTTATGGCCCCTTCATAAATATTATAGTCATTGTTGGAAACAGTAGGTTTTCCTTCCGAGCCAATCAATTCAAGCGCTTGTTTCCTAAGTCTAAAAGGAACCATAAGCGTATCGGAAAAATAATTTCCCTGGTTTCCGCTATCATCCTGATATTCTGACATTTCTGCAACGGCAGATTCAAAATTATCTCCGTCAAGCGTATCCGAACCTTCATTATCCAATGTGGTACAATTTCCGCTAACCGTAGTATGAGAAGCGTCGGATATTGGCTGACCATCCGCACATAAAGTCCATGTGTATGATTCGCCGTCTTTTGTAAAAGATGAAGAACTTATATTGTTAAATATTGAAGCTGCAAAATTTTCACAAGTACGATAATAAGCTCTCATCATAGATGCCGATCTGTTTTCAAGTTCCCAAATCTTGTTATCGTCAAGAAGTTTTCTGCCG
>Ga0265297_10003449_pt1 | contig 28525 bp, 26 predicted proteins | sample Munlanlwell13791_FD_192502 | JGI IMG/M metagenome (GOLD analysis project Ga0265297, IMG submission 192502) | Leachate microbial communities from a municipal landfill in Southern Ontario, Canada - Leachate well 137-91 | ecosystem: Engineered > Solid waste > Landfill > Unclassified | place...
ACGAATCGGGATGGGACCTATTCAGGTGGAGCTGGGTATGAGTATAGCAAACCGGTGATGTTGACCGACGCCGTGCAATCCTCGTTGGCGATAAATTACGATATTTCCTATCTGAACTACCGGACAAAGCCAACTGCTCCCGCGTCTGCGGTTCAGGGTGTGATTTATAATGCAAAGTCAACCATGAACCGAGACGGCACATATCAGGGTGGCGTAGGGTATGAGTACGCCAAACCTGACAACTGGACGGATGCGACGGCAACCTTATCGTCTCAATCAGTAAACCATTCCTACCACAGTTACCGTACTCGTCCTGTTGCCCCGGCCAGCGCGATTCAAGGCTTTGTGTATGACGCGCGTTCTACCGACAATAAGGACGGGACGTATGATGGTAACGCTGGGTATGAATATTCCAAACCAGATCAGTGGGTGGATGTATCAGAGAGTGTGTTGGCGACGGATGTCTCGCTTTCCTATCTGAATCATAGGACCCGGCCCTCGGCCCCGGCCAGCGCGGTTCAGGGTGTGATCTATGATGTAAAGACGACGGACAACAAGGATGGGACGTACAACGGCGGGATTGGGTACACCTATAGCAAGCCGGCAACGATTGCGGTGCAAACCGTATCCAGTGCATTGGTGGCCGCTTACGAGATTGCCTATCAGAATTCCAGAACCAAACCGACGGTGCCTGCGGCGACGATTGGGTTTGTGTATGACGCCAAGTCCACGCTGGCGAAGGACGGGACATATAACGGCGGGATCGGGTATGAATACGCAGTGCCGACGGAGTTGTATTTGACGTGGTATTCAAACGAGGGGACCAAAGGGTTTAGAAAATATCAGAATTGGAACGGTGTGCCGACCACAATCGCGGCATTGACGCCTTATACCGACAACAGTGTTTTTGCGTCATACGACCCGAAGAATGGAACTATGGACGCGGTAGTGCATATATCCACGCCGCAGAGCGGATTATCAATGGAGCAGGCGTCGTTTGATTTAAGCGACAACACATCAACGGTGCGTCAAGTGATTGGTTATAGCGAATCTAAGGGAAAGTGGCTCATTCAGATATGGAAACGTCATGAGCGGTATCATAAGGTTAAAAGTTTGGCAATAACTTATATTAGCGGGGAAAACAAAGAAAATACTTCGATAACGTACACGTCTTTATCGGGTGGATATTGGTTGGCGATTTATTGGGATCGAGAAAATAACGACGTAGTGGAACAAGATCAACCTCATGGTTAGGCGAAGTCATGGCAGACAACGATGCTAAATTGAATATGTTGGAGGGCGAATTAACTGGATTGCGTTCTATTGTCAACGCATTAAAGGCGCGAGGAACAGATACAGGGGGTAATGACGGGCCGCCGGTGGTAGGGATATTTAGTGCGCCCGGTTCCGCATTGAACTTGACCAATATTGACTTTGGTTACTCAATCACCAACGCCACAAGTAGGATCGTAGCGTTTAATCCAGGTGTATTTCGTTTTTCTCAACAGCATTTTACGGTGGCTGGGGCGGCTGGCGTGGTGATTAATATGTCTCCTGCTTACATATACCTCGAGTATTTTAGAGGAGCGGCACCTTTACTAATGTCGCCGACAGGTGATATAAACGCTACTATCCCAGACACCAGTACTTATAGGCATTTATTTTATACTTTTACAATATCAGAAACGGCCGGACTGGAAATATCAAAAATTCACCACTTAGGCAGCGTGTTTGTAGGAGCATATTGGGCGTGACGTTATGTGGGAAACTTTAGCACATGGATTCTTGTACGTGTACACCGGCATGGTGGTTGGCACAACTGGTTCTGTTTTGGTTGTGACCAATAAGGTTCCGGGTACTGCCGCCGATTGGATCGCCCCGGCCCATGCTTTGATTGACAGGTCTTTGGCCACATATTATGCTACAAATAACCTGGCCCAAACAACGGTCACAGTGGCGAGGGTGGCTTGGGAATCAAATTCTTTGTACAGTTATGTACGAACTGAGGTTACAAACTGGGGGTCGACAAATACAGAGCCGACCAATACATGTTCTACAAACTTTTTTACCAATTTATATCTATATGGATTACAGGAATATTCAGTGTTGGTCCGTTATAATGAACCGGACGGATTTGATGTGGTGTCTACAAGTACGCCATGGTTCAAGATGTCTAATTATAGGGTTTCCCCTTTGATATGGGGTGGAGGGGGTTATACAGTTGGTGCGTTATCGAATACCACCCCCACAGTTTTAACGGATTTTCGTGTGGCTGGTCAGGCTGGACGGTACGTTTACAATTGGGCTACCAACAACTGGCCGTATTGGACCAACAGCATCACGACTAATTCAGAAGGCGTTATTTCCACAACTGTAGTTCCCAGTATAGTAGTAACGGTAGAGGGTGGGGTAACAAACGCCGTAACTAACGGGCCGTCTATCTGGACCACTTCGCTCGTTGAAACTGTTTTCTTAGATTATGCCCCAACCAATCAACGTCCTAACGCAATCACGCCGCTGATGGGGAGAAGCCATTTAGTAGCTATGGACAATAAATTTGACGCCTTGTTGCCGTATTATTATGACAGCACAAAAGCAGTAGGCGGTTCTTTCGATGACTATTGTGCTACAACAGGGGTCTATTGGGCGAGCAATTATTATGTTGGGGCAATTTGGTTTGAGGAAGACAAGATTTTATCCACTACCACCCAGACGTGGAGTTATCAACCAACAACTTGGAACCCAGCGAAAGAGATCAGTAGCATAGTAACATCGATCGTTGCCGGTACTTCCAGTAATTATACCTGGGCAACAAACATCCCTATCGAGGTTGCAGGCACAGAAGAAGACCACGACCGGGAGGTGGCGCAGCCTATTGGTGATCCTCAAACTTCCTGGACGGAGATGGAAGGGTGGTCTCAGCGACAGTGGCCGCATCACCAGGCGTGGGCCGATGTCATCCATTATGGCGAAATAGGAGGGACAGCAGGCGATCACACTCGGGAAACTGTGGTTGCAAACATTATATGGTCTGGGGGATCAGCAGGATCAGAAGATGATTATAATGATGTAAAATTTGAGGACGAGAATGCACCGGACGGCACGTTTTCATCCTCGATTATAGGTGGGGGAATTGTGGGGGTGGGTGCTGACGGGGAGATTGATTATTATACATACACTGAGATTGCTGGGACCGAGTCCAATTACACACGATCTGTTTATATAGACACCACCCCTGGCACGGAAGACCATTATACATCTTTGACAATCTCAAATTATACAATGCTATCGTCGTTAGACCATTACAATCGGATTTCAAATTCTTACAACAGCATATGTTCCAGAACATGGATATGGAGTGGGGTCAGTAATATCTTGGCTGGGTATATGACGCCATGGGTGGTTGACCATACTAATGCCGATATAAACTGGACTACCAACAGTTTGACATCAGGACAAACAAATTATTACAACACCTATTTATATAACTACGGGTGGAGTCCTTCTTACAACACAGGTTGGCGTATATACACCGAAGGGGTTACGCCAATTGCTACCCCTCATTATTATTGGGATTGGGTGGAGACAAACTACTACCATGCTAACTATGAATATTTTTTGAATGACCCAGGATCAGGCGTCGCTTATCACTATGAGAGGCGATATTCTTACTATTGGAAATACCCGACCGAGGCAGTCTATACGTACTATAAAGATGGTTCCTGGACAAACTCAGAGTATCTTACATTTAATGAGACACAGTGGTACTCCAACCCTCCCCCTACTTATCTTTATTACAAAACAGTGGACAACTATAATTATACTTTGCAAGTCCTTACAGAGAATTATGTGATAAAGGAGCCATTATATACCATCAAGTATCAGGTGTACCCAACTCCGCCTCCAGTGTATTCGCTTTCTTCGTTTATGAGAAGCCACAGCAACATGCTTGGATCGACAAATTGGATGATTTCCCCCGCTTACTTGTCCGAGTCTAATGTGTTTCTGTCGAATCATGTTTATGTGGTTACAAATAGTGGTGTAATAAGTGTATGGACGAACAATTATTACGCCAACATGGTCGTCACAAATAGGGCTGTATATAGCAATGAGTTTGCCAGATCTTTATGGGCGGCAAGTTTTCAAAGCAGATATGCTGCCTATACCTCGCTTGTTTGGTGTTCAGGGGGAGCGGTCATAGAGTCAAAAACCCGATCCTTAACTACCACGAATGAAACGGCCCCGACTTGGTCTACTATAGCAATAACCACAAATTTGTCGGGAGGGACTTACAACTGTTCCATTTATACCTATTGGCCCGGCTGGCCGGGATATGCTGGCTATACTTTTTCTAAGACTGTTTTACGAGCGCGACGATTAGCCCCTGTTATTTTTGATGGGGAAATAGATGTTTATTTGCAATTTGGAACCACCCCTTCTGGACGATATGATTTGGAAGGGTTGGGGTATACGCTCGGTCCTTGGGTGAAGGTAATCCAATTGACTATACCGGCAGGATCGATGTATAGCGAGTGGCTTGGTGACATCAGTATTCCGCCAACATTTCCGAACTTAGCAGATTATACGTATCACCATCCCTGGGGTTTTACGATTCAAAATTCGTCGGGCACGCCAACATTTGTATTCAAACCCGTGTTTGATTAAAGGGTTCGATGACTGGGAAATTTAATTATAAATAGTTGTTGACAATCGCAACCGCTTGCGTTAAATTATAGGCATGAAAAAGAAAAACATACACGCGGTTAGACTCGGGAGGCTCGGGGGCAAGGCCGGAACCGGCAAAGCAAAGGCTCGAACCAGTGCTCAAGCGCGTCAAGCATCCTTGTCCCGGTTTAAAAACAAAGCCTTCACGCTCATTGAGTTGCTTGTTGTGATTGGGATCGTCGCCGTATTACTCGGAATGATTTTTCCAGCATACTTCGGCATACAGGAAAAGGCTAAAGTGACCAAAGCTAAAGTCGAAGTCAAGAACCTGGAGACCGCCTTCAAAAACTACCTGGACATCTACAGGGCGTGGCCTTCCGGGATAGACGGGGATCGTCCTTACACGATAGAAGACAACCGGTACGATGTGCCGTTTTTTTCAATGCTACAAGGAACAGACAAAACCACTAACCCGCAAGGCGTCAGTTTCTACGAATTTTCATCAACAAACAACAGTCGCGTGTATGACCCATGGACAAATCCCGGACAAGGCGATCCTTGCGCCCATATCTACTACGTCATGTTCGACGCAAACTACGACAACAAGATATCGGGAAACATGGAAGGACATGTTTTAGATGTGTATCGTTCCGTCATCGTCTGGTCGAGTGGCCCGAATGGAACGAATGAATATGGTGAAGGCGATGATATAACAAGTTGGAAGTAAAAGGGGGCGTTATGGAACACATTATTGTAACAGGGTTGGTGGTCGGCATCCTTGGGTTTGCGGGGTTGGTTATTGCTACCATCTTGAGGCGGCAATACTCATACGCAGTAGCTTTTGCGCTGGCTGTTACGTATGTTGTTTTTGGGATGTGTAAGGTGGCGGGGATATTTTGATGGGCATAATGAAAATTACAAAATGGCTTCATAGGAATCCAAATGTCGAATATATCCCAAGCGAGGATCGCTGGTGGTGTTATCCATTGGTTGTGATTTGTTTTTTGTCTCTTTGTGTTGGCCCTATGATTTTGGTTGATCGTATGGGCATTGTTGGTGCGGGTCTCGTTAGTGGTGTTTTGGTTGTTATGGCGGGATTCATAGTCTCTTTGTACGGAACGATTCAGGTGTTACGTAAGGAACTCGATGATGTTCGAGCCCGAAAAGAATATTACGAATATGTATGGGATCAACTCAACTCAAAACGCAATTATTCCGTACCGAAGGAATGGTTTAACGAACCTTTTTGCAAAATATGTTGGGAGTTTGGTGGAAAATACTGGCTAATAAGAAAGAGCGGAAAGCATCATCATTGACATTTATGTAGTACAATAATCGAACAACGCGAGTCAACTGGCCGGTTGGCTGAAGTTCTAACGAGGGCGCAATTACGTGTACCCACACGGATTGCGTCCTTTTTGTTTTTGGGTGAAAGAATATGAATATCAAAGGGTACATGGTGGATTGTCATGCTTGTGGTGTGTATAGGCTTGAACTCCCGGCTCGCGAGATCAATCAGCAATATCCAAACCACAGAATGGATTGTAAAAGCACGATCCTTTACTCCGACTATCCGAATACCCAGCTCATGATTTTTCAACGTCAGAACAAGAACCTTGAGAATGTCAAGTTTGCGCGGTCGCGCGGGATCGCCTGTGTGTATGAGATTGACGACGACATATGGTCTTGTCCACCAGTGTTTGAGGCGTATGGCAAGAAGTGTCTGAAACCAGAAGAGAGCGAAGTTATCATGCGGGAATGCGATGCGATCACGGTCTCCACCCTTGAGTTAGCGGAGGTCGTTCAGAAGCATATCCCTGGCAAGCCGGTTTATGTCATTCCAAACGCGATTGACATGGAAATGTGGGACGGGCCGTATGCGGAGCGGCAGACTAAGGCGAGTAATGGTACGGTGACTATCGGTTGGATGGCCAGCCAGTCGCATTTGATGGACGTACCATTGGTGGGGGAGGTCCTGCGGGATCTGATGCGCGAACACGACAACCTGCGTCTGCATTTTATAGGCTGGATTGGGATGGAGGCATTCATGGGCGACATGATGGCTCCGTTCAAGGGGCGAATCACTTGCGGGGATTGGGTGCCGGTGTCACAATTAGCCGAGGCCATGAAGGGGTTCGATATAGGACTCCTACCCTTGGTGGATCATGCGTGGAATTTTTCGAAGAGCGATCTTAAATTCCTTCAATATTCGTGTCTTGGCATCCCGTCGGTAGCGTCACCGCTACCGTGTTATCTGCGAACTATTGAATCCGGGTGCGGTTTGATTGCGGAGCATAATGCGCCGGCGGCGTGGTACGGTTGTTTGAAATCCCTGATTATGGACGAGGGGTTACGTCGCGGGATTGGGGCTCGGGCGCGTCAACTGGTATATCTAAAACACAACATCAAGGACCAGGTGCGGGTTTGGGTAGATGTGTACGAGAGAGTGAGGGCGAATAAATGAACTTCATAGTTGGCGCGCAACCATATAAGCACAACTCGGCTGGGGTGCGGGTTCTGTATGAACTGGCGGCACGGTTGATGGTGCGTGGTCACGGGGCGCAGGTTATTCATCCATGGGGTATTCCGAAGTCATTGGCGGAGCGGTCAATCGTTGTGTATCCAGAGTCAATCGCAGGGAATCCGTGTGGTGGCGACAAGATAGTTCGATACATCCTTAATGTTCCTGGTGTCATGGGTGGGGATAAAGAATATGCCAAGGACGAACTGTTGGTAGCTTACAGAGCCGATTTTGCGTCGTATTCTGGCGGGGAAGTATTGTGCTTGCCAGTGATTGAACCGTTTTTCTGCGTGGATTTATTGGTGCCAAAACTGTTTAGCGTGGTGTATGTCGGCAAGGGCGAGAATACGTCGGCGCATCCTGATGATTGTGTTCCAATAACGCCGGAGTGGCCACGGACGAGAGAACAAGTGGCGTTTATTCTGCAATGCGCCGACGTGTTGTACACATACGATGGGGTTTCGGCAATTATTGACGAGGCGGAGCGGTGCGGGTGCAAGGTTATTAAGATGCCAGAAGTTAAAGAAATAAAGGCGCCTCTTGTTCCGTCCGTTAAAGAGATCGATGTTCAGATGGACCGATTTTTGGAACGATGCAGGGAAAAATGGAATAATTAAGGAGAAGTATTATGGCAAGATTAACACAGGCTCAACTGGATGAGGAACATCGGCGAATCAAGGCGTTGGCGAATAAACAGAATACGAGGGTTGGTTTGATGCCGCCTCCGGCGACAATTGGAACCGGACCGGGAGTGCCGGTTGGTTTTGCGGGTGGTCCGCAGGGTCAGCTTATTCCGGAGCGTCAGTTACGGTCTGGATTACAGAGCGCCGTTACGCCGATGGCGTCCATTACGCCAGCAATGACGAATCAACAGGCCGCGGCAACGGCAACGCGGGTTGGCACAAACATCGTAACGCCGATGGGTGTGATGTCAACTCCTTTAAATACGAACGCGAACTACTCTGCGGCTGGGTTGTCTCGCCCGGCCGAGTTGGCGCAGGCTACGCAAGCGGTGGGTGCGACCAGGGGGTTACAAGCCGCTGCGGGGCAGGGCATGACACATGAAGCACAGGTCGCAAGGGCGCGTCAGTTGGAGCAGGACAAGATCAACGAGCAACAGGGTCTCGCGAGTGCTGAACGACAAACCGCTAAATTGACTGCGGATGTGATGGGCAAGGTGTATCCAGCTCAGGCGGCGGCAAAAGGTGGTGTGGATCAAGAGATGGTTAAGCGCGGTCTTAATCCTGCAACTGGTCAATCGTTGATGGGTGCCGGTCGGTCGGAAACCTATAACCGCGGCGATGATGGCGTCTGGCGCGGGGATAGAACCGGCGATCCAGCTCCGGCGCATGTCCAGAAGCGTCTTGACGACGAGGAAAAGGTTAAGGCAAATATCGAGGAGGCCCGAGGGTTGGCTCCGGCCGCAAAACCTACAGGACTCATGCGTTTCATGGGCGCCGAGGACAATGTTTACGGATTTAATCCAAATACCCGAAAGTTTAAGGAGTTCGGTAGTCCGGGTGCGTTAGCCAAGGATAAACAGTTCTTGCCTCTTACGCCGGAACAGCAGAAAGCATACGACGAGGGCAATAAGGGCGCGAAGGTTGGTGGTGGCGCGACCCAAACGACGGGTTCTACGTTGTCTGGTTTGTCGAGTGTGGCGCCGATGCAACCAGCGGGAAACGTGTATGGCGGGGCCAAGACCGATTTCGGTTCAGAGCAAGAGGCGGTGGCCGCCGGATTGCCTCCGGGGACTATCGTCACTATCGCTGGTCGTCGCGCACGGATAAAATAACATGGCAATTGAATATATAGACGAAGAGTCGGGTACGTCGAAAACGTCCAAGGTTGAGTATCTGGATGGTCCCGGCGCGGCATTGTCCAAAGTGGAGTATTTGGACGAACCCGTCAAAACCCCGACAGCAGGGTTGGCGTCGGCGTTGCCTGATCGCCAGAAGCGTATGGCAGACCTTGTTGCGATATCCATGCAAAATCCTCAAGCAACTGGCACCGAACGCGCAGACATATATCGGGCGCAGACAGAAGTGCAACCTCCGTCATTTACCGGGTTGGCGAGCGGGGTAGAACCACCGAAAGAACGTGGATGGTTAAGAGAGATAGGCGGTCAACTTATTGCCGGTGGAGCGGTCGACGCTCCCGAGCAAGCTGGACGTGTTGTGCAGGTGTTGTCGCCAAAAGGATCGGCGGTTGAACGGTGGGGAAAGCAACAGGTACGAGACGCCGCATCTTTAAGAGAGCAGGACGCCGGTTTTGCGCCGTCTGTGAATCCCGAGGAATCCCCGATTAAAGCCGGTTTAACTCAAGGGGCGCGCATGGTTGCGCCTTCAATGGGGTTGGCTTCGGCAGTAGGTTTGGCTGCTCCAGCATTGGGTGTGGGCGCCGGGATGGCGACAGTGGCTGGCGGTTTGGCTGGTGGAGCAACTTTTGGGCTCGCTCAAGGACAACAGACATTTGAAAGGGGTGTTGAGGCTGGGCTAAGTCCTGTAGAAGCCAAGAAGGCCGCATGGAAGGAAGGAACGATTGAGGCTGTTGGCGAATCCGTGGGGGAAATGTTGGGGCCCGCAAAATGGGCATTACGTGGTGGCCGTCCGTTACGGCAGGCAGGAATAAAACTCATTAAGGACTTAGCGACGAAACAAGGGTTGAAGACGGTGGCCGGCAAGGCCGCGTTGGATTTTGCAAAAACACTGGGGTCTGAGACGTTGACCGAAGAAGGGCAGCAGATTGGCGAACGACTTGTTGATATTACGTCAGGAATAGACAAGACCCCGATTAGCGCAGACGAGATTTACCAGACCGCATTGGCTACAATCGGCATGACGACATTCATGGCGCTGTTGGGGTTGGCCGGACACGTCCAACAGGCGCAGGCCAACAATCGGTTGTCCAAAGTTTTGCGGGATGGAGCCGCCGACCCAAAGTTGCGCACACAGGCAGCCAAAGCGGTGTATGAGGCATTAAAATCGGAAAACCCCAAAGCCGCGGCCAACTTCGTCCTCAACGCTGAACAGGCGATTACTGCCGGCAAGCCGATGGTTATTGACGGTTCGGCGCTGGAAACCCCGAAAACCGGTCAGTCCGTGAATCCCGAGGTAGTGGCACAGACGGCACAGACCCCGGTCCCCGTGGTTCTCCCCGATATGCAGGTCACAGATCCTGCGCAGTTTGAACAGGGGCGCGACAAGGCGGCGATGTATTTAAGGGAAGAGGCGCAAGCTGCCGACGCCGCAGGCCAACGTGACGAGGCTGTGCGTTACCGTGTGGTGGCAAAGGCGGTTGAGGATTCGACGCCAGAGACATATCCCTCCGAACGCACTGCTATCGAACAGGAGTTTAACGCCGGTGTTCTAACTCGCCGGATAAAAACTGACGAGGAGAAGTATGGTCCTCCGATGGGTTTATCTGCGGATGTAGCCTCGGAAGTAACCGCCGGCCGTAAACAGGAGCAGAAACTCGTTGACGTGTTGGCCCAGGCGGTGGTACGGCGTGCGCAGACACCCGGTCAGTCGGCTATTGACGCGGCGCGGGGAGATAAGACGGCCGACGAAGTCAATAAAGCGAAACTGGAATCCATTTTAACGGTCCCGACCCCTTCAACAACACCTACCAGTGAACCGCCTTCGGGCGCATTAGCTACAAGGGAGGGTGCGCCGGGACCCAATTTGACACAACCACAACAACAGGAGGCGCAAAATGCCATTAATCAAGGACGGCAGCCAGTAGACGGTCAGTCGGAATATCAAAGAACTGCATCAAGGTCCGCAGTTCCAGAGAACGCGCAAGAAGTTCGGCAAGGCGAAGGCGAACAAACAGGCGGTGGCGATCGCACTGGACCAAGCGCGACGGTCGAAGGGGCAAACGGGGTTGGCGAGCGCGTAGCGTTCACCGAACCAGCCAGAATGCCCGTGGCGAGGTCAAAAGCCAGGAAGTCACAGGCGCAAGGGCAACCGGCGGCGGCGACTGCTACCGTTGCCACGCCCACCGTAGAGGCACCAAGGACGCCAGAGGAGGCCGTAGAACGCGGGTTGCCGGTCAAGTTCCCGATCGGGACAATAAAGGTCGCCGCTAAGTTCGCAGACGGAAAGATAGCCACGGTCAACCCAGGAGACGTGGATACCTTGGCGAATGTCGGCAAGATCGTCAAATTACTGGCTTTGAGCGCCAAAGGGAATCCCGCGCCAGGGGAGATTGCCGTCAAAAAAGCCAAGATGCCGAAGAAGGTTAGCGAACGAGGGAAACCCGATGTTGCGACGACCCTGCCAGCGGGCAAGCCGCCGGAATTGATGACGCCGAACGAATACCATCAACGTATGATAAGGATTCGCGGCGTCCCTGATACGGCTGACTCGCAAATTAAATCCAAGCAAGATCAGGGTGTTGATTTATGGAATGCAGCAAAAGAGAAACTTCCGTTGAATGCAGAGGCCGTTGACTCTCTTAAAGAAACAACAGGGCCAGACCCGCAAACACTCGGTTACGTACGCGAAGGCGACCGCTATGTGTTTAAACCCGTCTCCCCCACAGAGGTTGCCGCACCTATCACCACCAAGCGTAAGATTCCCGAAGCCAAGAGCGTGACGGAGGCAAAGGTTGCGGAAGTTAAGGCAAAGATGGAGAAGGGCCGCAAAGAACTTGGCGCGACGATGGCAGAACAGAAACAATATTTGTTAGACGAGATTGACAAGGCGATTGCCGATGCTCCGATAGTGGGTGCTGAAGTACAGACAGCCTTAATGCCGGAATACACCAAGATGGCAGAGGCAGAAAAAATGTCGTTACAGGATTGGTGGAATCGGGAGGAATCAAAAAAGGAGTCTGCCCCCAGCCAAGTTACGATAAAGGTTCCGGGCGACGGTGTGTTTACATTGGTCAACGCAAAACACACGTTGATGAATTTCCGCAAAGTAGTCAAAGCGCGATTTCCAGCAAAACCCACGGAATCAATTAAGCTCGGAAGTGCGATAACAAAATTATCGGGAGACGAATCAGTTGATGCGGCGATAAAACTGTACGGTGACGCCGAGAAAGCCGCTAACACGATAGAGGCGCAATCCAAAAACCCTGAGTTTACCGAGGAACAACGCCGGGGATTTGGCTCGCTTGTATCAGAGTTGCGTGATCGAGCAAGCATTACGAGTGTTCCAGAACACCAGATTTCCGATAGGATTAAGGAGATTCGCGTAAAGGTAGAAGCTAAGGCGTATGACATAGAACGGTCTAAGGCCATGCAAGAGTCTAAGGAAAGGGAGCAGAAGGCTATCGAAGCCGTAAAGAATCATCCACGTTACGAAGAACTTAAAAAAGCTTTAATCGAATCTTATGAGCGAGAGGGGCGTGGCGCCGAACTTCCTAAAGACGGGGACGTGTTGAATGCCGTAATTGAGGGACGCGGGGCACCAGCCATTCGATCATTACAGGATGCGATAGGCAAAGATATTGGTGTGCCGCGCAGTAAAGCGCAAAAGGGTTATGGATTGTCGAAGATGGGCGTTTTCAAACTCGACCGCTACTGGAAAGACGTGGCGCAGGAATATATTCCGGAAGAAGTCCCAGTGGAAGAAGTAATCAAGGAGCCCGAATCTAAAAAGCCAACCGCATTCCCGAATCTTCTTGATTTTGCCAAAAGCAGAGTGCCGAAGTCCGTTGCGGACCAGATGACGACCGAATCGCAGGCCGAATCATTTAGGGCACAATGGAACCATGAACGGAAGGCCGTTGGACTCCCGGTTGAATCCGGTGCCAGCGAGACCAACAAAGGTGCGGCGATGTTTAGTCTGACGGACCAACCAAACGAATCTCTTGTGGTTTTGCGCGAGCATGTGCAGGCGGGACGTTTGACGGAAGACGTGTACAAGGCGGCGCAGGACGTGACGGAAAAGGCACGGAAGATGGGGTTGAATGTGGTGGTCGAGTATGTGGACAAGGTAAACACTACAAGTTTGTTGAATCCAAAAGTAAAAGAACAATTATTAACGGAAGGATATACAAATGAAGAACTCGAACGACTTAATGCCAGCGGCCAGGTCTATTACATCTACGGAGAATATGGTCCACTTAGACGGGGAGATTATGTCGCCGGATCAGAAACCAGGAACAGGAACACCCTTCGCGATGAACCTGACGCGGGAAGAATGGGACCAGATGCAACAATGGGAACAAACACATCCCAACTCGAAACCGAATGGAAAATTACCCTCTATCGCGGGTTGACGCCAAACACGGTTTATCACGAGTTTGTTCATGTTGCCGACAAGGCGTCCGGCAAGACCGCCACGGAGCAACGGGCAAAGGAATTATCTGTCAGACTTCAGAACGGCGAAGACCTGTCGGCGGAGTGGCGGGGCGCAAAGTTCAGCATCGGCCAGACTGGCCAAGGCATGTCCCGCGCCGATACCATAGACGCAGTAAACTCCGCGTCCGATCTGGTCGGTCCGGTCACTGTCCTACAATCCGAGTCTGAGGTGCCGGCAGCGGTCCGCGAACAGGCGGCCGCCAAGGGGTACACTGGCCGGATCGAAGGTTTTGAACATCAGGGTAGGGTGTATCTGGTGGCCGATAACCTGAAGGATGCCCGTCATGCCCAGGCGCGCGCGTTGCATGAGGCGTTCCATGCCGGATTGAAGCAGGCGTTGAGTGGAGAGTCGCGCACGCAGATACTTAACGCAACTCTGACTAAGTTTGGGCGCGTGATGGAGTTGGCCGGGATTGCCAGAAAGTACGATCTAAATCTGGCGAATGAGCAGGATTACGAACGGGCGATGGAAGAATTGATCGCCAAGATCGCACAGGATCGCACATCGAGACCGAAGGTGTGGGTTCGGTTTGTCGGGGCAGTTCGCCAGGCATTGCGGGATATGGGTTTGCTCAAGACTATGAGTGACGAGGATATTGACTACCTGATCGAGAGGACGTTGGTGGCGCGGGGCACGGTAAGACAGACGCCGGACGCCAGCCCCTTCTACGTTCAAGGAACTACGCAGGGCGCGCGTCGGATTCCGGCAAGCAAATCCGAGCAGGCGGCATTTAGCCTTGACCAGAAAAAGGGTGTTGGCGATACTGGCGGCGTGAAAGACAATATCGGGGAAGGTCGCACATCTCCGTCACCACAAACCCCGCAGCGACCGGACGGAATCAATCCAGAGGTCTTGCGCAAATTGCCCCGACCAGAAGATGCTGTCATCGTTCCAAGGGCAGACATTCACGGAAATGACGGAGAATACGACAAGGTTAGCGGAAAAATTTTTATTGCTGACGATCTAACACCGGAACATCGCGCAAAAACTATCACTCACGAAATGACGCATGCGCGCCAAGACCTTGAGGGAAGACTCCCAAAAAATATTTTCGTTTCGCCCGAAGAAAGTATTCGCGGTTTCATGGAATATCTCTCTGATCCATCCGAGGTGGAAGCACGTTTTAAGGCGGAAGGCAAAAATGATAAAGAATTGCAAAAGTTTTTAGAAGACCTGTCTTGGGCTAAAAGCAGCAAGGCGGGAGAATGGCAGCCATTTGAAATCACAGATCGGATCGTTCAGGATCAGAGGACATGGAAAATGACTGATGCTTTTATACAAAGAACGATGACTGATGCAAAATTTCTTCGCAAATACGGATACACTCCAAGAGAACTGGCGTCGAGTTCACAGTCCCTTGTAAGGTCAACGGGGCCGTCCTTGGCGGAAGCATTAGAAGTCAAGAGGAAAGAACCTTACCGAGAAGGTGACAAAGCACAAGTCCTTGCGGTGTCTCTAAGTTCTGAATGGAATAACAGGCGGTTAGGTATAGAAGGGCCACCACTCAAATCTGATGAAATACTATATGAAATCACTCCAACAATGCGAATGGAAGTTCAAGGGAAACGCGGTTCTGACGGTAAACGCAATAAGATAAATCCCATATTGATAGAAAGTGTATTAAAGAAAAACGGTATAACCGCAATGGCGGTTGGCCCAAATGAAATTGACATAGACCTTAACGAATCTAATCTGCGCGCAATATCTAAATTACAGTCAAAACTGCTGACAATTCAAGATGTTCTTTCGAAAAAACAGATTAAAGGCAAATCTATAACGCCCACGACTCTTCCCGCCGAAGATGGCGGGAAGTTCTCCTTGTCCGACCAACCGGCGCCTAACGTATACACGGCTGAAATCCTGCAAATGTTGGACAAGTACATCCCCTTGGTAAACCGGGCGGCGACAATCGGTCACACGTTCGGTAAGGCGGAGGGCAAGGAGCAGACGATGGAACGGGCGCAGAGGGTGTTTGTCAAGGCTCGCAGCAAGTTTTCCGAACGCATGGACAAAGTGCGCGAGGCGATGGAAGCAAAACGACAGAAGGATGTCATGGCTGCGCGCATAGGTGAGCGGGCAAAGGGACGTAAGGAAGCCGTTAAGGAAGGCATGATGATCGGGTTTAAACGCGGAGAGGCTATTGGTCGGGAGATGGCGCTTGACGACACGATTAAGTTAGGGTTTGCGGAGATCGCTAAGGAAGGCAAGGCTCGATACATGCCAAAGTTGATCGAGGTCGAGCGCATCATGAAGCAACTGGACCGTGCTGGCGACATCATGGATGCCTTGGGTAATGTGACGGGGACTAAGACGCCGGAACAGGTGCAGGCCACGCAGGACTGGGCGTTGGGTAAGATATTCGGTCTGGAACGGTATAAGGAGATACGCCGGATAGCGCACAAAGGTAATATTCCGGTTATATCAGCGGTGCGCGATGTGCTCCACAAGGAATTGGCAACGCACTATGTCAAGGAATTGGGTGTGTTGCTTGGTAAAACCAAACCGGAAAAGTTCTTGCCGCAATACCGCGATGCGTGGAACGATGCGACTAAAGGGGTAACGTTCGCCGATTTTAGTAAGACCCGTTGGGAAGAAGCCAAAAATATGTACGAACGGTTGACCGAGATTAAATCCCAAAGTATTAGCGAGCAGCAATTCCAGTCGGGTGTGCGCCGGGCAGATGCAAAGATTGCTGGCGACATAGCCGCCGATGATCTAAGCAAGGCTGTCAAGGTCATACCCGGCAACGAATTGGGGACCCGTAGTCGGCGCAACCTGACGAAGAATTGGCTTATAGACAAGGCCGGCGTATCCATTACGCGGGCGCTGGGTCTGTCGAACGGCGACGTTAATGGCGTGGCCTATGACATGTTGTACGAGAACTTGAAGAAGTCCGATACGGTGGCGCGACAATTTGAGGCCGAGACGATTCGGCCTGTTACGGACCTGCTGAAGTCGTTTGGTGTCAACGAATCCACGGTCATTGACTGGCGGACCAGGTTGACGCCGGTCAAGGTCGGCGGGGAAACCGTGCAGATGATGGTTGCCGAGAAGATGGAACTGGCGGCCGCAATGGAAGACCCCGAGACGAACGTCATGATTGGAATGAACGGGTGGATGGTTCAGCGACGAAAGGGGCAGTTGAACGCCCGTATCTTGGGCGAGACGCCCGAGGAAACAATCGGCATGGTTCAGGGTGTGCTGAATACCCTGACCACGGAGCAAAAACAGATCGTCAGTCTGATGGTGGACCAGTTGACCGGGATGAGTGAGGAAGCCAACAAGGTGTCGGTGGCGTTAGAGGGTTGGGAGAAGTTCACGAAGGTTCGATATTGGCCGCGCAAGGTAGACCGAAGCACTACGGCGCAAGTCGTGGACATGGATGCCAGAGGTCAATACAACGAATCCTTAAAGAATATTGGGTTCACAAAGGAACGAATAGAAACGACGCATCCGGTAATGACAGGCGATGTCTTCTCTACATTCTTTGAACATGCGCACATGATGAGCAAGTACGCCAAGTTGTCCCTTGCCGTGCATGATGCCAACGTGCTTCTTGGTCAACCTGTATTTGCCAGCGAGATACGGGCGCGATTGGGGTCCGGTTACATCCAGAATACCAGAACCATGTTGCAAAACTTAAGTGGGTTGCGTGGGTACAAAGATATGACCGGGGCTCATAAGATCGCCGACTTATTGACGCGCAACGTAGCGGTGTCAATCTTATGGTTCCGGGCAACGAGCATCATTTACAATCGGTTTGGCGGGTCTATCCAGGTGTTCAGCGAGCTTATGCACAGCAACCCGAAGGCCGCGGTTCGATTTGCGGCGCGGACGCCGTTCCGGATTTCCTTACATAGCGCCGACGGCAAGGCGATTGTCGCAAAACTGATGGAAAACGGGTACATGGGCGATCGGTGGGGGCACGATATGTCCAGAGTCTACTCTCCGTTGTCGCACGAGCGGGCAGGGGATCACGCCAACACCAAGTTCAAGATGCGTTGGCGCAAGATGCAGGAATGGGGGTTAAAACCTATGGCCAACGCTGAAATGCGCAACATGATTGCTGTTTACAAGTCCTTGGTAAAATCAGGGGTAAGCGAGCAAGATGCCGTCCAGACTTGCGAAGATATCACACGTGCGACACAAAACCCATCCACTCCTTTGGAAGAGTCGGCGGCATACACCGCGATTAAGGGCGCCAGTCTTGGTTGGATGTTCCCGTTCTTGGGGCAACCGATGGTTAGCCGCAACCTTGTCGTCCGTGATTGGCTATTGTTAAAGAACGCCGGCGACAAAGGTGATAAACGGATGATTCGCCAGATGCGTGGCGCCTTGGCCGCCACGATTATCGGTCTGGTGGGCAATATCGTGTTGGAACAGGCGGTTCGGGCGTTGGTCCGCAAGTTGAGTCGGCCACCGCCGGATGATGAACCGGAATTGAGTGAAAAGGTGTTGTCAGTCCTGATGGATAGCGCCAGTTCCGTGGCAGACTTCTTGATTCCCGGCACCGGCAAGGTGATTGACGGGATTCATACGTGGTTCAACAGGCAACAGCCGCGGGACTCGTCGTTTATCGGCGGGATTATATCGAAACTTCACTCCGGTTTCGGAAAACTTAGAAATCCATACGACCGGGATGACGATTATGACCCTGCAAAGATGGAGAAGGGGGTCATGGACCTGTTGGAGGTAATCGGGAATATAGTTGGCGGTCCAATTGGTGGGCCAATTCAGTATTATCGTATCGGTCGCAACCTGTCGAGCGAGTAAAAATGGCTTGATTTTTGTTATTTGTTATGGTATAAGCGTTTCTCAGAAGAAAATCCCTGCCCGAAGACCACTGAGTCTCTGTGCGAAACGTGTAATCACGTCAATCATGGAGGCTCGTCATGCGTCAACTTGTCACACTTCTCTTGGTTCTGCTCACGTCCCTGTTTGTATCTACCAGCGTGTTTGCGTCTGGTGACGGCATAATTGTCGTCGTCCGTCCATTCGATAACGTGTCCTGCCTGGTCAATTCGACCAATTACTCCGCGGCTCTGGATCTCAACGGTTACAAACCATACGACTTTACGTATGCGTTGCAGTTGACGGTGACCAATACGGATGTAACCAACGTCGGTGTCGTGGCAGTTTCTTATGAGTTATCCAACAACAATATTGATTACGTTCCAAACGACGTTTCTGGAACGGCGCTAAATATTGTTACTAATCTATCCTTCACTAATAGTCCCATGACCGGCGGCAAAGGGTTCTATCAGTTTGATGCCGGGAAGAGTCGGTATATTAGATTTAAGGCAATTGTGACGGGTACAAATTGCTGGTTGTCCGGGTGGTTGGCAATCCAGTAAAGGGACGGTATGAAATATTCAGTGTTATATGCGGCGTTTCTATCCTTATGTCTGACGACCAGTGCGACCCTTACCAACAGTGTGCTTACGATTGACCTAAGCAACAAGACCGTAGTGGCGTCGTCAACGATTGCTATTCGCGAGACCATCAATGTGGCCTTGGTGAATATTGGTGCATCCTCGCCGACAAATCTTGTGTTGCGCGTGGTTCGTGAAACAAACGCTTATGCTAACGCGACAAATTTCACGGCGGCCGGCACGGATTCCAACGGCAATGTAATGGCTTTTGGTCCATTGGATTTAAATACGTCGGAACTGGTTAATTATTACGAAGGTTTAAATCCAACCGTCAGTCGGCAATGGTCTTTGGCGGTGTGGGATACCAGCCTTGGTCGGTTGTTGGTAAATGATTATGTGGATATTCAAAACAACCCTTACGCCGAGTCTATGCCGGGGCCTTCTCCGGTGGGGGTTGTTTATGTGGCGACCACAGACGCCGTTTATGCAAATTCCGTAACAGGATTTACTTATACCACGTCAGGTAATACCGGAGCGATAGGCAAGGTGGCAAATCACAATGTGGCAATTACGTTTCCGAGTCCTCAGTCGGCTACCGGCGCCGTTATTTCCGTGAATGGCAAGGATGGCGTGGTGGTATTGACGACCTCTGATATTGACGAGGGAATAAACCTTTATTACACGGCGGCAAGAGTAACGACGCACCCCTTTGTTGTCGCGCAGATTCTTTCTAATGCTCTTTATGAATCCCGTATCGCGTCCAATCTTGCGCTGATTAACAGTAATGCAGCGGCGCAGAGGTTGACTAACGAATATTTTGAGTCCGCAAAGACGAATATTCAAGACCAGATGGATGACGCAATAAACCGTATTGCGGCAACAGAGGGTTATACCAATATGGTGGCGGTGGCTTTTGGATGGGGGGATTGGTCAATCTATGGGTTCTTGACTAATGAATCACTATGGATCGCTAAAAGCAACGCGGTAGTTTACACTAATAATCCGGCTCTGACGGACGCGCGTATACCTCTGGCGCATGATCAGGGTTGGACGACGATCACAGGGATTCCGACGACTGTGGCGGGATACGGGATTGTTGACGCGGCCACCGGTGGGCCGGTCTATGTTGAATCCGATCCTGTTTTGGCGGGAGTCAGCAACACCATAGTCTACACCAACGACATTCGCCTAACCAACTCACGTCCTCCTGATGCACACGACCAGGCGTTGGCGACAATCACGAATGCCGGTACGATGGCGGCGGCGTCAACGGATGATTATTACACAGCCGTTGAGACTGGAGTTTTGCTTGATGAAAAAGCACCCACGAATGATCTGACCGCCCATACGACCAACACCGTCCTGCATGTCTCGGCAGGCGACCGCACAAACTGGGACGGGAAGGCGACCTTGGCGGATGTGGCGGAGGCGGGGTATATCACAAACGCGGGCTCAATTAGTCATACTAATTTAACGGATATCAATAGTGGTTTAGACGCGCAGCACCTCACGGCGGCAGAAAAGGGTGTCGCCACAAATAATCTCATTCCTCGTCTTGCTGTCGTCGAAAGTTGGGGCGATTGGAATAATGAAGGTTTTCTAAAGAACACCACCAATATCTTTACCTCCATCTACGCCGCCGACCGTTCGCAACTCGGGGCGAATCTAACCAGCCTTACATCTGCGACGGGTTCGCTCACATCTGTTTCCTTTACCAACGCAGTCTCGCTCGTAGTTGGGCGCACCTACCTCTACGGTTTTACCTTTGCCAATTACGGAACGGGAACATTGTCTGTTGCGGGAAACTCTATAATCAGGACAACCGCGGGCTCTTCCAGTAACTATTTTACATACCATTCCGGCGAAAGTTCAAACCTTGTTATTAAACTTGACGGCACAGGTAGCGGTATTGGAAATGCGTCGGGTATCTTCTGCCAGCAGATAACCGGCGGCGTGGTTAGTGTGGCCGGCAACTTGGATGTTGGCGGCACGATGGTTGTTAATGGCGAGACTATGACCAATCCCGCCGCGCACATTGCAGCCACGTCAGGCGTACATGGTCTTGACTCGATGGCGTGGAAGTCCACTAACGACTACACAAATACGGTGGCACTTGCGGCGGCGGCGTATCCGGCCGGCGATCCCTCGAATTATCAAAGTCAGATCAACGGCAAACTATCAACCAATGGTGTAAACGGCACGAATACCATCGGATCAATCGTCTCTAACGGACAAGTAATTGTTGTCGGTACGAATACGCCGTGGACGGCATCGGGGTATCTGACCAACGAAACCTATCTCGGCACAATCACCGGCATGACCGTCACGGAAAGTACGAATGCGTCAAGCGTAACAACCAACGGCGGTGTGTTTGCCTTGAATGTTAGGACGAACTCCGGTGGTGGTGCAGGCACAATCACCAACATGGCCAACGATCCCGTTACCAGCATTGTCTGGTCGGCCAGTGGCGGTCCGCAACCCATAGGAAGCATAACGTCCTATGTGGCCGGTGTGGCGGCGACTAAGTTGGGAACCAACGATATATCTGTGACCAACGCTCGCTCATGGGATGCTCCGAATTATAACACTATTACCAACCCGCCGATTATCCCAACCAATGCCGGACAAGTAAATGCGGTGAGTAATAATGTGGCAGGCATTGCGGCGGCAGGCGGGCTTGTAACAAACAATGTGTTCGGAACGAATACTACGGGCACGATAGTGTCCAACGGGCAGGTAAATGTTGTAGGCACAAACACGCCGTGGACCGCGTTGGGGTACACAAATAACACCGTGACCAACGGGGTTAATTCCTCTCTCACAAATCACGTTGCTAACGGCAATGCCAATTCCTTGCATCTCACCGGGCCGCAGTTCCTCTTTGCCACGCAATCAACCGTAGTGGCTATGAGTACGAACATGGGTTGGTTTACGCTGACGGGAACGACGTGGATATATTGCTCGTACAGCGACGCGGCGATACTGGCGGCGACAAACTCGCTGAATACTCGTATGGGCAATGTAGAAGGCGCTACTGGTTCGCTTAATACAGCGGTGAGTATTTTAAACACCAACACATTTCCAAAACAGTCGGGTCTCTCGGTATCGAATGATATGGCGATTATTAAGACCAACTACTTTCCGTTGCAGTCGGGCCTAAATGTGTCTAATCGAGTTGGGGTTTTGGATACCAATACATTTTTGAAAACTGATTATGCAGGATATGGCGTCTGCGTCTTTACAGGTGTTGATGCTAACACTGGAATTACCAATATACTCGAATACATCGGCAAAAAGACCGCACAATGAAAACATCCCTATCACTCATTGCAGTTTGGATCTTGTCGCTGACACTGGCGACCGCCGACACTATGCAACTCGCGGGGATGATGAATAGTGCTACGACTACGAATTTTAGTGGTGTTTCGACTAACATCGTTTTAATCTGCCCGCCATCAGTTCCGAACGTTGAGGGGACTTATACGCAAGTCGGCAATATCCTTGGCGCAAGGGCTTGGTACAATACAAATGGATACTACATTTGGTTGGGGAACGGATACTTTGTAAGTTACGGGACCAATTCGACTGCAGTTGGGTGGCAGAAACGGAGTGGCCCTGGGATTCCGGCGGGGGTTGGAGAGCTTTATGACCCATATAACAACACCGTTACCGGCACACTCGCCGCTACCTACGCCTACGTCACCAACTACACCACAAACACGTTCAACTTTCTCACCCTCGGCGGCGTGGGGTCGCAGTGGAGGGGGAGCGTGGTGAGTGCGGCAGGTGCGACGGCAACCGGCGGCACGGTCACCAACTACACGCTCAACGACACAAATTATCGGGCGCATATATTCACGAATGTCGGCACAACTAATTTTGTCGTGTCCGGTGGATCGCTGGTTTGCGACGTGTTAGTTGTGGCTGGAGGGGCTGGTGGAGCAAATGGTGCCGGTGGAGGTGGCGGAGGTGGTGCTGGTGGTTTGGTTTATCAAGTAGCGCGAGTTATATCTGGCAGTAATTCTATAGTTGTTGGTAATGGCGGAGCAGGGGGGAGAGCTTTTCAAGCCGAAACGGGCTGGCACGGTTCCAATTCCGTTTTTGATACAATTACAGCCGTGGGAGGTGGCGGAGGAGGTTATTACAATGAGTCCAGAGGAGTAGACGGCGGGTCGGGTGGAGGAAATAGTTTAGTCGGTGCTCCAGCGGGTTCTTCTACTCAAGGTGATTCTGGAGGAGGAACTGGTTTTGGTAATGCCGGTGGATTAAATCATGGAGGCGGCGGAGGGGCTGGAGCTACTGGTGTTTCAGGGGCCGGCAGCGAAGGCGGCGCTGGCGGTTCGGGTAAAAATTATAGCATAAGCGGTTCTGATAGTTATTACGCAGGCGGCGGCGGTGGCGGCGGCGGTGCTGGTGGTGCTGGCGGAGCGGGAGGCGGCGGCGCTGGTGGTGGGAGTGTTGGAGTTTCGGGGAGTCCAAATACCGGCGGCGGCGGTGGGGGTGGAGCGGGTAGTAGCGCTAATAGAGGTGGCGCAGGCGGCTCTGGCATCGTGATCGTGAGGTATCAATTATGACCGAGCAAGCGTTCATCATAGCGATAATCGCGGTTGCGGTGTTTTTGATTGTGGCGTTTTTAATCGGGATACCAAGGAAGGGCGGATAAGAATATGGCAAACGGCAATGACGACAGCATTTCAGCGCGCATAGTTCTATCCCAAGTTGACCGCGTGCGAGAAAGGGTTGAGAACGGCAACTACGCTGCATGTCCGGTCGCGGGCGAGAAAGACGTGCAACTGTTTATCATTGACGCTATGACTGCAATTCTCAAACAGTCACAGAAGGTTAATTTTATGGCTACGCTTTCAGGAGGAACGATCGGCGCGGCAATCGTTGGAATCATCGTCGGTGCGTGGAAAATGTGGAATGTTATTGAGGGGCATTAATGGATCAATCTGCCAAACTCGCCGAATTGCGCGAAACCCTTGCCCGGCGCGAGGATATGCTAAAAGTGTTGCATGACCCGCACGATCGGCGCGTGGTAGAGGCAGATATGGCCGAGATCAAACGGGACATTGCGGAGTTGGAAAAACAGGATACGGCGTTCAGTAGTGGGCCATGCGGAGGAGCGTAATATGAAAGATGAAGTCGTTACGTTTATTAGTTCTGATCCCGAAGGCCGATTTACCGGATTACCATTACGTGTTGAATATGTTGACGGTAGCAAATGGGTGTTAGAGCATCCAGTTTCCTATAAGACTAAGACCGGCGAAACATCCACTGTAAAACGTGGGTTTGTGTTTGATTTTGCCAGCGTACCACGTCCTTTATGGTGGCTCTATCCGCCAGCAGGGACGCAGGGAAATCCTTATGGCCTTGCTGCATTATTCCACGATTGGCTTTGCGCCCATCGAAAGATCGGGGGCCGGGCAATCACATTCTCGGAAGCTAACAACATCTTTCTGGAGATTATGCTTTACCTTGGCGTACGCAAATCAATGGCGTATGTCATGTATTGGGCGGTTCAAAGCCCTTGGGGCTGGTGGCTGTGGAAGAAACGAAAACCGGAGGACATTATACCATGACCAACTTATTCGCAGAAGCGATCAAAGCGGCGACCGATGCCGCAAGTGGTAATCCCTACATGGCGAGCGGCATGGTAGCAGGTGGTGTCGTTCTCGCAATCGGCGGGTGGATTTGGAAAAAGCACAAGGAACGAAAGGCATGTAAAAAATGAACGATTTACTTAAACCAAAAACCAATATTTCACCGTCTTCGCTTGCGTTTGCCTCTGCACTCCCCGCGCCTCCTTCGGTCTACAATTGCCGTTTTCTTTACCCGGCAGACGACAAAGACAAATATGCAATCGGCACGTTCGAAACCTATCCGGGGCGTTATACAAACACCTTAATCTTCCTTGATGATAATGTGCCGGTGGATCAGTTAATTCGCATGGCAAATTACCAGAAGAAAGTCGGCGCAACCACCTTCCCGTTTTACATTGCCAGCGATGGCGGCACGTATCCGACCGTAGGTGGTAAATATCGCGGTAAAATTGACGAGGACAAACTACAACGCTGGTATGATTATTGTCTGGCTGTGATCCAAAACTGGGGAATCTGGCCGATGCCGATGGGCCATTGCTGCGAGGATGCAAACGGATACGCCAAGAAAGACCCAGTGGAAATTGAGCGGATTGTCAAAGCCGTAGTTACAAAACTTGATCCGATTGTTCCGGCGTGGGGTATTGCGTGGGAAGCGTCTAAGTTTTGGAATAGCCCCGCCGAATGTGAGTATGTGGCGCGGATATATCGAAAGTATACACAGAAACCCATCATCATTCACAATCAAGGTTGGGAACTTGCTGTCGGCCCGACCATTCAGGGGCTTGCTTACGAGTGGAAGCATCACCCAAAATACGGTCAACAGAAGTCACCGGCAGAAATTAGATCGGAGTATTTGAAGATCATGGCGAAGTTGCCGGGCAAGGGATTTATCGGCGGGGAGTGGACTGTATTCACGCAGACCAGAGAAGCCGCAGCGCAAAGACAAGCGCTCAAAGGAATACGCGACAGTTACGGGACGTGGAATTAGGGGAGCTAAAAAAATGAGCATCCGCACAGTCATACTGTCCGGTGCGCTGTCGTTGCTGGTGACGTTGTGCATCGGCGGCGGGGTGGGGAGCACGTCAGAATGGGGCATCGTGGTTACGCCCTGCGTCTGGTGCGGAGTGACAAACAATATCGAAGTCCATCACATCTACCCGCAACATTTTTGGCCGGAGCGGGCGCGGGATACGAATAACATGGTGTGTCTGTGCCGAACCGACGGCAAGGGTTGTCACTTTTATATCGGGCATCACGGTATAAGTTGGCGGCACGTATTCACAAATGCGATGGAGGTAATTCGCCAATACAAGTCTGTAGGGAAAACCCCTACAAACTCTGTAAGGTAAATCGCAACCGATTTATTGTTGACATGATACGATGATATGTTAAATTGCCCTCCGAAAGCGAGAATCATCTCGCGATCAGGACATAGAAAGCCTGAATGAATCCTCAAAATAAAAACAAAGCCCAGCCCGGTAGTAACCGTCCCGCGGTCTCCACGATCACGGCTTTCTATCGGCCTGCCGCGGCTGGGTTGCTTTTTGCCCGTTTGGGTGGTTAATCCATGGAAACCGTTAAAAACACCCCTGTTTTATTGCCTACACCTCACGTCGCAGAATATATCGAATGGTCCAAACGATGCCTTGAAAATCAACATATAGTAGCAAATACTCTGCATTGTGAAAAGACCCACAAGACGTATTCCGCGTTCGGTGGGTCTTTTTTTGTCCGCATGAAAGGGGTGCCATGCGCGATTTAACGCCGTTGACCAAGGTTGGCAAGGGACATGTAGAGCGTTTGGGGCGCGACCAGTATTTGGCCGTGATTTTCGACAATCACCGAAATCACTACGAGCTTATGGATATTGACCCCCATGCGGCACAACAGGCGGCGCAGGAGTTCTGCGCTCACAACGGGATTGCATTACAGATTTTTACGGTATCACCGGAAATAATCCGGGCGCATCTGAACGACATCGGGGATTTTCTAACGGCACACGAGGGAGAACGGGTGCGGCCGGAATATGTAGCGGGGATCAAAAAAGCTGTTTGACCATGAGTAAATCCGAACATTTCGCAACCCTCCAAAGGACGTGCAACATGAGCAACACAATCGCCCAAGACCTTGCCACGGAAGCCGGTATTGAGCTTGCCAATCATCGGGAGTTCAAGGGGCGCGCATCCAACGCCGCAGAGTTTGTTCTGTTCAAGGCCGTGCGGGAAGATCGGGTATTCATCCCGCGCCGGTCTGACTTAGGTGAAATACTAAAAGCCCTCGCGTATCTTGTGAGGGCAAATGGCGGGAAAAAACAATTAAGGACGGCATGAACGAACCTATCAGCGAGATCAGCGTCATGCTCGGTGGGCACCCGCAAGTTTTGCTCGTTTGTGACGACGCCGTAGGCGACCCGAAATTGGATGTCGTCCTGCATGCTCTCCCGCCGGAAACCTTGGCGCCGGCCAAGAACTGCGCCATCCCGTTGCCCGTCCGTCCGGAGCATCAACATCTTGTGGATGAATCATTCCGGTCAATGGGTCGCGGGAGTATTGACGCTCGGTTTGGGACGAATTTTAACCAACAGGAGAAATGAAATGAATGTCGCATTAAAAAGCTCGGAACAGGCAATGGCGGTCGTGAAACGAATGGTTTTTTTGGCATACGCTGCATGTGGTGGCCCTGTTGGAATGGGAGTGTTTCAAGACATGCGATTAGGCGGCAAAAATCCTGACGAAGAACGGATCTGGAAATGCGCATTTAATTCCGAAGATTACGCGATGAAACACACCGCCGACAACGAGGTCTATTGTGACTACGTTTTCGGCAGGATGATGAAGTGGGGCTGTAAATGGAACGGTAATGTTATCACGATCAGGAACTGTAAATTTAGTCTTGATTATAATGCGTTCTGCCACACCTATCCGAATGACCAAACACTTGTTGCCGCGGCCATCGAATCGTTGGGAATAAAAGACGCCGTGATCGAACAGGAGGGCACCCATGTATGAACTCAAACATGTTCTGTTCCACCTTCTACGCAATCGCCCTGTCAGCCATCCTGTTGACCGGCGCGATGCCTCGATCGTATTCCCGCGCCGACTTGCCGATACGCCCAATATCTCGCTCCATGAATACACCCACAAGTCGTCAATGGTCGCGGCCTTCGTTGCGGGACTTAACGAGCAAATTCGCCGTCGCGATAACCGTAACGCCGAATGTGCGATTGCCTGTCAGCATCACCCGCGTAATGGGGGACGCTGCCGGTTCCACGCATGGCCGGGGAATTGTGACAGTGGGACACCACAACCACGGACACCCGTACCATTCGGAGGGGAGCAGATATGAACATCACCGCCATGCTTAAACGTAACGCGGATGAACGTATCGCACTCGACCGGATGATGCGTGACCCGTTCTGGAGGCCCGTATTGCAACGGTGGGCGGTCTGGATCGGGTGCTCCTGGGCCGTGGCGAGCGTTTTCGTACTGGCCCCGTTCCTGTTTTGCACGGTCAGGGGTCTGTGCGTGATGGTCATAAAATTGGCGGCGAGATAACAAAAAGGAGGATTAGTCATGTGTCAGTTCATATCATTCTTTCACAATCCGGCAACCGGCGAAGTTAAGGTTCACGATCTTGAGTCTCACGGCAATACGGAAGAATTTCTGAAACTCGATAAAAGTAAATGGAGAGAGGGGCATTATCTTCCTGACGGAACTATAATAGCCAGGGTTTTGGATACGGACTACAGGACGGAAGCGTGTGCCGTCCATAAAATACGTCAAAACTGGCCGACATTTTGGGATTTTTTCGCGTGGGCATTGCGTGAAACAAACCAATTAGAAATTTACACGGGCTCCCTCTACCTGCGCGGCCTGACCAGCCTGACGCCGGGGTGCCTGCCCAAGACCGTGGGCGGCTACCTCGACCTGCCCGGCCTGACCAGCCTGACGCCGGGGTGCCTGCCCCAGACCGTAACCGGCTACCTCGACCTGCCCGGCCTGACCAGCCTGACGCCGGGGTGCCTGCCCCAGACCGTAACCGGCTACCTCG